>ENA-ORDA01000273-ORDA01000273.1-marine-metagenome-genome-assembly--contig:-NODE-273-length-54520-cov-8.118675_pt1 | contig 54520 bp, 48 predicted proteins | sample MGYA00237778_ERZ508506 | MGnify/ENA primary metagenome ERZ508506 (study PRJEB26177, sample SAMN06267891) | marine metagenome | isolation source: Monterey Bay, California, USA | place: Pacific...
ATATACTCGGCTATGGTTCGAGACACACTACGTAGGCACGCCGAGAATGAACTCGCTCTGCAAGAAAATCGCAGAAAATATAGATATTCAGGTGCGTCAGCAAATCTTGGGTATCAGTGGCACACCTAAACAAAGGTTCCTGGAAACTGAAGATGGCCGCTTTGGACCATTTGATTGGATTGTGTCTACTGCACCAGCGCCTCAAACGCAGATAATTTTTAACAAACCCGAATTAAGTATGCCCTATAGCGCGGCCTTCGCGCTGATGGTGCCGGTTGGAGAAAGACCAGACTTCGACGCCGCAGTGGTCCGAGATTCGCCTGTTTCGTGGTTAGCAGTGACGTCATCTAAGCCGGAACGGTGTCAACACAAGCAGCTGGGCATCGTCGCACATGCAGATTCGCAATGGTCAGATGAACGTCTTCAGGAGCCAGCAGATAAGGTCAAAGGCGAACTACTTGATGCATTGGAAGCGCTTGCAATAGCGGGCCTCCGACGAGATTGTGCGACACTTCACTTGTGGCGATTCTCCCGTCCCATCACCGCTGGCGCACAACCCTACTTTATTGACTCACAAGATAAGATAGCGGCCTGCGGCGATTGGTTCATGCATGATAACGTAGAAGGTGCGTTTGACAGCGCTTATGCACTTTTCCTAACTTTACGTAAGCAAATTGCCGGTCAGATAGCGGGGTCAAAGATAGATGAAGATACATAACGCTTTTCAGCAGCAGGTGAACAACACTTTCAGGTAGGCGATCTTTGTCGGGTTCCGAAAAGGGGCAGGTTTGCATCGCGAGCAAAAGAAGAAAAAATGTAAATTGGGAGGAGCACGAAGTGATTACATTCGTGCGGAGTAATCCCACGTTGAAAGAGAAAGGGGTTTAATTTCTATGGTGGTTTCTTCATCTGCTCGACCAAGAAGCCATTGGGAAAGTGCAGAGTCAGTGCCACCAAGGTGCCGATTCATGAGCCGCTTTAGTAGGTCGGTTGCACCTCCGGTTTTGAGAACGACCGAACCGCGTCCTCTTACACCTTTGTAAGGGGGTTGGTTCGGTGAAATATCGAAACTGCATCGAGGATGTTTGATCAACGATTTAATTAACTCACTGCGTTCATGCGATATGCAACGGATAAGCCCATCAGACGCTTCATAGTGGAACCAAACAGAACATATCAACGGGTAGTCAGTACCACCGACGGAAATGCGCATTGGGGTAGCAGTTTCGGCGAGATATTCTTCGATCTGCGATATTGACCAGGGGCCATTTATTGGTAATTCCATCATACCGACCATATTTCATCTGTAGCGTGCTAGATAGTATCTGATAAAAAAAGTTTTTTTACACGGCAAAAAGCCATTTCAGGCGTTTTCCAAGATTATCCTCGGATTTGGCATCACTTGAGGATGATAGTTGGCGCTTGCTAGACATTTTTAATCCTTTTCTCCGCAAGGCTCGTAAAAGATGAAGTAAGTAAATAACACAAGAGAACGTTGTCCATCCGGCGGGATGAAAGCGTGCTAGCTGATTGGCGATAATAAGTTATGAAAACGGCAAAAGGTCTTGAAATAGAAAGGTTCATGGGAGATTGGTTTGTTATCGCTAACATCCCGACGTATTTCGAAGCAAAGGCGTTCAATCCGATAGAAAAGTATCGGCTTGGAAAGAACGGGAAAATAGAGACGACCTTCGCCTTCAAAGCAGGTTCTAATAACGGTCCGGCTAAGGAGATTAAAGCGACAGGGGTAGTAAAGGATCCCGTAAACCCGGCGATATGGGGCATGCGGTTTGTATGGCCTCTAAGTGCGGATTATCGGGTAATCTATGTCGATAGCGATTATCAACACACTGTGGTGGGTAGGGTGAAGCGCGATTTTTTGTGGATCATGGCCCGCAGTCAACCAGTCGATGCAGATAAACTGAATATGCTCGTAGACGTGGCGGTAGCGGAGGGTTACGAGCGCGGTAAAATTTTACTGACAAGCTGGCAGAAACAAGAATTTAGGAAGGCGGGCTAATGCGGCCGTTCCATTGTTTTATATTGTTAGTAACGCTTGCACTGTTGCCTATGCTCAGCGTTGCCTCAGGACAGCAAGACATTATCGGTGTTGCTCGCGATATAGACGCGCAGGTGCAGTATATAGAGCACCATCAATACTTGGAGTCTGGTGAACATCAGATAAATTATTACTCGCCAGAACTGACACTCTTGGTTCAAAAAAAGCTCAGTTATCCTGGTCTTCCGCACCATCCCAATATTGTACAATCTGATCTCCTGAACGAAATCGAAATCACAATGCAGTCTCAAGAAAACACGTTGTCGGTTAAGAGAGAGGAAGACCAAGAAACCAATAGTTGGGATTTTGATTTAACGCCTAATGTCATCGTGGATGCGGGGTTTGATCGTTATATACAAAATGCATGGACGGAGCTGTCGCCTAGTGTCACGCAAACAATGAAGTTTGCTGTCGCAGGGCAAAGCCGTTTGATAGAAATGAAGATAAGTGACATAGGCTACGAGCGTGATTATCGGGTCTTCGTGATAGAGCCAAAAAACTGGCTCGTGAGATTAGTCGTCCCGCAAATCCGTCTTGAGTACTCGGAGCAAAAGCAGCTCGTCCGCTACGAGGGTCTTTCTAATATACGAACCTCGAAGGGAGAGAAAAACGGCGTTGTCGATATACGGTTCAAGCCTTGGGACGGAAACTTGACTCAGCTTGCTTCAGATATCACGTGGGAAAATCTGGTCACGCGGTTGTGATTGAAGCGATTGTTGCAGGCCTAGATGGCTCGTCACCGTTGCTTCTTCTCCTCATTACACTTCTCGCCTTTTTGGAGTGTCTGGTCGGCATCGGGCTATTTGTATCTGGTACCATCTTACTTTCAACGGCGACTTGGTTATACGGCACCAACGCCTTCCCAGCAGCCACCATCGTCGTGGCGGCGTTTATAGGTGCGATAGTAGGCGACCACGTCGGGTATTTTGTTGGCAGGTCTGCCGAACCTCTTATTTTTGATTCTAAGTTTGTAAAAAAGCATCAGTCGATGGTAGACCGAATCAATGCCGGTTTGCAGCGCTCTTTTTTGATTGCCATCTGCGTCGGCCGCCTGTTCCCCGTGGCTCGTTCGCTAACACCGGCAATGGCCGGTGCAGCCGGCCTCTCGCGGATCCGTTTTCATCTCTTTGATGTTATTGCCTGTACTGCTTGGGCTGGGGGCTTGGCGCTGCTAATCATCGGGCTAGGAGATTTGTTACTTAGTTACATGTAACCTGCGCGAACGTTTTTGGCCTGAGAAAAAGCACGAAAGACCTGATAAACCTTGCCTTTAACTTGCAAAATGAAATCATGCTGAGAGTCAAAGTCTGTTGAGCCCTCTCACTGTGCGGGTTTCTCGGTGAGACAAGCGGCGCAAATTTAATTTAATTGTATTGGGTCCAACTCGGTACCGGGTGGATAGTTGTCTGCTATCTGGTACATGCCGTCAATTGTGATTTTTGCACTGAGTGTGATGGCACCTTCTGCGCCGGTCTCCATCAGACATGCCTCAGCGATCACGCAACGACCTGTGTTCATTGGTCCTTCAAGCGCGGTGAGTACAAGACCTTCTTCCCGTACTTCCAGTCCTAATTCGGCCAGCGTTGACTTTAACATGCCACCATGCGCGTCGAATGTGACTGTTCCCTGAAACCTTGTAGCGCCAGTTGCATTGCCGTCAGGTGCAATCGCGAGGTCGCCACCGGGCACAGCAGTGAAAATAAAGGAACCATCTTCAGCACGCGTTGCTCCATCAGTTGAGGTGATTGATCCTCCGGCTGCCTCGACATAGCCTCGAAAGCTAGCTTTTACGCCCCATGTTAATTTATTGAAACTCATCATTACTCCACTTGCCGCAAAACAGTAAGCATGGCGCAAACGACGACGAATTGCATCTTCGCATATGAAAGTAACAAATTTCGAAATAGGCCCGCCTAAGAATTCGGAATTACTCGCGCTGTATGGAAGCAGCATCCATGGTGGTTTGTGGTTGCAATAGATGTTCAAGGCCTTACCTTTTGACCATAAGAATAATTTGGACGTTGAAAGATTTCTCACTCGGTGGAACACTATTGATTTTCAGCAGCAAGTAGATAAGCCATGAGTGAAGTAAGCATCGATAGCGGTCCCTTGAGGGGCGCTATAATACAAAGTAAAGACGGAAGTGAAGTAGCATTTTTTGGCGGTATACCCTATGCGGCCCCTCCTGTCGGCGAACTTCGGTGGCGAGCGCCACAGGCGCCTGATAGCTGGGTTGAATGTCGTGATGCCACAACTTATGGCCCAAGCTGCCCGCAATTTATTCACGCGAGAGGAGGTTTTAGAGACACAATCACACGCGCCCTTGGTATCGAGACTCCTGATGTCGAAGCGTTGACTTATGATGAAGACTGCTTGTTTTTGAATGTATTTTCACCCGATATAAATTCAGAGGCGAATTTGCCAGTTCTCTTCTGGGTGCACGGTGGCGCGCATAGGTTTGGTTCGAGCACGAATTATCCAGGGCAAGAACTCGCGGCAAAAGGTGTAGTGGTCGTCACCATCAATTACCGCCTCGGTCCATTGGGTTTTTTATCCCATCCTGAACTCAGCGCGGAAGGTTGCCAAGGCAATCAGGGCTTGCTGGATACGGTGTTTGCACTGCAGTGGGTTCAGCGGAATATCTCACAGTTTGGTGGTGACGCAGCTAACGTAACTGTTTTTGGTGAAAGTGCCGGTGGGCATTCTACCTGCGCGATGTTTACCTCGCCGCTGTGTAAAGGGCTCGTTCATCGTGCGATTGCACAAAGTGGCATGGGTGCGCAGGCAACTCAACTGCTTGATAAGCCCGGAGCAGTCCCTATTAGTGCGCATGATACTGGTGAGATGCTAGGAGAAGTTATCGGTTGTGAGAAAGGCAAGGATCAGCTGCAGGCAATGAGAGGAATAGACGTTGATGAGCTAATTAGTAAGACAGCCGCATTTCCAATTCCCGGTGTCATTATTGACGGATACTGCCAGCCAGAAAATCCACTCTCAATGATTAGAAAGGGACAGCATAATGACATTCCTCTAATGATAGGCAGTAATGCCGACGAAGGGTCTGCCCTGTATTGGGGTTCACCGATGGCGCAGATGGCCATGTGTCCCGATACTGAGACATATATTGCCGAGTTCGAACGGTTTTTTGCAGAGCATGCGCAAACGGCGCTGGATCTTTATCCTGCGACGAGTGTTGAAGAAATGATCCAGTCCTCAAAAGAAATGTGTGGTGATTCGTTGTTTGGAGCCCCAACCCGAGCCGTCGCGCAAGCATTGGCAGAGCAGGACAAATCTTGTTTCCCATACTATTTCACGAAGACGCCTGAGGGAGATACGGACGGAACGCTAGGTGCATTTCATGCCATGGAAATTGGTTACGTGTTTGGTGTCGATGCACTTTCGCCGCTGTCACGGCCAGAAGATACCGAGCTCTCTGACATGATGATGCAATACTGGTTTAATTTTGCCTCTACAGGCAACCCCAATGGCGATGGCTTACCACGATGGGAGAGCTACAACAGTAATGCAGATCAGTGGATGGAATTAGGTGACACTGTCGGTATGAAAACGGTCAGCAAGCGAGAAAAGTATGAGCTGGTGATGTCGGGTATTGATAGGCAGCTGGCTCAATAATTAAATTCGGAGTAGCAGTCACAAGAATCACGCTGTGCTTCGTGATAAAAGACAAAGTTTGTCGCTTGAGTTTTTCTCTCCGAAGTGGCAACTTCTAATGCAAACTCTAGGAGCAGTCACAGATCATGACCTCCCCAATTCCGCCAGAATTTTCAGAAAAAGTCATTGCCGCTACCTCGGACAGTGCGGCGACACCTTATCGAGATTTTGTTCACTCTCGGGAACCCTATCAGTCTCTCTACGAGGCTAACCCTAATATGCGCCCGCCTAAAACGGGGGAACGGTTGTTGTGGGGGGAGGATAAATACTACGATACCACTGTCGCTCGTAAGCACGCCTATTGGAAAGACCTTTCGCTACCTAAACCCGAAAAAGACATTGCACAGCTTCGGCAGGACTTTCATGAGTGGGGTTACTGTCTGGTTGAAGATGGCCTGTCAGTGGAGCAAAACCAACTGGTTTACCAGCGCGTGGTGGACCAAGCCGATGCAGAACGAGAACTCGGTATTGCCTATCTATCTGAGGCGCAGCAGCACGTCTGGTCACTTGTTAACAAAGGCGATGTTTTCAATCGCTGTATGACCCACGACACCGATGCAATTCAGGCTGGTCTATTGATAGAGCAATTGTTGGATGAGATGTTGGGCTCAGGTTGGCACCACTTGAGTTATATCGCCAACATTTCATTTCCGGGGTGCCATCCGCAAGGCATGCATCAGGATCAAGGTCTGGTGGGTGCCTACAAATTTCTCGATGCGCCCGTGCTCGTTAATACAGTTTATGTGTTGCAGGATGTCGATGAGGTCAATGGCGGAACGTTGGTGATACCCGGATCTCATCGGCGCTACATCGAAGGTAATGGTACGTTTGGTAAATTGCCGCCCCCGATTAATCTTGAAGCGCCGGCTGGCACTGTCATGCTGATGGATGGCAGAGTGCTGCACGGTGGCGCAGTGAATCGTTCAGACGATCTTCGTTACATCATTACCAATTCAGTGGTTCGGCCGTTCATACGCCAGCAAGAATCGTTTCATTTGACAATCAGGCCTGAAATTCTGGCTAATGCGAGCGAAAAGTTTTTATGGCGCTGCGGCTTTCAGGCTAATGCTCAGCGCAGCATGGTAGAAGGCTTCGGTTACTACGGCACGGGCAGACTGGGTGATGAAAGCAGTGCCATCGTGAATGCAAGGATTGCGATGGATGCCGGTGAATACCAGCGTGTTGGTGAGCTCTCTCCTGGCGTGCCACCGAACGAGACACCGACATTAAAGGCGATTCAACAGCAACATGAAACTCAAAGAGCGTTTGCTGATAAGTTGACTCGAAGGATCAAGTCAGGGCAATGATTTGCCGCGGTAATAACGCGGTAATAACGCGGTAATAAATAGGTCGAGCACATCCCCGGTGTCAATTACCGGGGAGCGCGGACTTACTTGCGTCTTACTTTGACAGGCAAGCGCGTGTAACCCTTAACGAACGACGAGAAAGTGCGATCGGGCTCTGCCTGAATTTCAATCTTCTCAAACCTTGTCAGGATCTCTTCCCAGAGGATTTTAAGCTGAAGTTCGGCCAACCGATTCCCCATACATCGGTGAATACCAAAACCGAAAGACAGGTGCTGACGGACATTGGGTCGTTCTATATCGAGATCATTGGCGTGAGGGAATACGTCTTCATCCCTGTTCCCAGACAGATACCACATCAGTAACTGGTCACCCTGTTTGATCTGTTTTCCGCCGATTTCACAATCTTGGTTTGCGGTGCGTCGCATATAGGAAAGTGGTGTCTGCCAACGAATAACTTCGGCGACCATCTTTGGAATGAGATCCGGATTGGCGATTAACTTGTCGTATTGTTCTGGAAACTTGTTCATGGCGTAGACGCTGCCAGACATACTATTGCGGGTTGTATCGTTGCCTCCGACGATTAATAGCAGCAAATTCCCTAAATGTTCGTGCGCCGCCATGTCTCTTGTGGCCTCACCGTGGACAAGCATTGAAACCAGATCGTCACCGGGGTTTTCTTTACGCTCTTCCCACAGCTTCGCGAAGTACTGAACACACTCAATAAATTCTTCGCGTTTCTCTTCTTGCGTTTCAACAACACCACCCGGTTCTGGAATGGCAAATACCACATCTGACCAGCGAGTGAGCTTACGTCGGTCTTCGAAAGGAAAGTCAAAAAGGGTTGCCAACATCATGGTGGTTAATTCAATGGATACTGTATCAACCCAATCGAAGGTCTCGTTTTCAGGCAGGGAGTCGAGCACTTTCCCTGTGCGTTCACGGATCAGGGGTTCGAGATTAACCAAGTTGCTTGGTGCGACGACCCCAGTAACAGTTTTTCTCTGCTCATCGTGTCCAGGTGGGTCCTGAGAAATAAATGGCGGTTTACTTCCAGTAAACACACCTTGTGGCAGGTCAGAACCGATTTTGAAACCGATCGTTATACCGTTCGCTGAAGAAAACCTTTGGTGATCAGCATCGACGGCTTTGATATCTTTATACTTTGTCAGCGACCAATAGCGCCCAGCGGTTTCAATCTCATTGAAGTGCACGGGATCTTCATTACGAAGTCGCTCGAAGACCTCCTGCCATCGGTTTTCGCTGAACAGATGCGCGTTCAGAGGGTTAACGTCTTCTAGGGGTTGTTCGTAGGCGCCGGGGGCATTAGCACCCTTTTGCGCCTGCTCTTGCTCTGGTGTTTTGTATTCCGTGCCGCTCACTGCTTCGCTCATTGTTCTACCTCCTTCAATTCAGAATATATCCTAACCTAGCATTATCCTGCAGTTAAAGATCACTAGGGGACTATCGGTAGACTTCAGCGTGTTGAGTAAATTTAAAGCGGTACCGAAGTAGTTAATTGCTACAGTCTATTTTTACGGGAACAGGTAGAGTGGTTCTGATAAAAAACGCCCTCGCTCAGGAAGGCAAATCCCGCGCGTGATCTGCCTCAAAACAGGTTAAGCCTAAAAATTTTTCTCGATAGATTATCCGCTTGAGAAGGGGCGGCTATCGGACATGATGATGTCGAGTTGTTGTTGGGCTTTCCGAGTGTTTCTCACATCCACAGGTTCAATCATTTCACACTCATCTCTGATCATCTCATCGATGCTCGAGGGGTAAAGTCTGCAATCTTCCGGGCGGTCAAAGTAGATTTCACACGTGTATTTTGCTTGATTTGGTAGCTTGCGAAGCCATGGACAAGTTTCCATTGATGCGGATGTCGCCGGGTCAAACCAGATTTGTTTGTTTTTTACCAGTTTGAAAATATCAGGACGATTATTTTCCCACCAATTCAGGTCTTCGTCCGATGCTGAAAGCCCATTGCCGCCGTAGTGTATGCAACACTTGCCGCATTGATTACAGTCTCTCATTGGTTGAATGATGCCAGTTGGGCGTCAATGAACTCCATTCTGTCTTTGCCCCAGTAGAGCTCATCGCCGAGGTAGATTGAGGGAGCGCCAAACACGCCCCGGTCAAGCGCTTGATTTGTGGAATCGATTAACGCCTGCTTGACTTCAGCACTTTCACAGGCAGCTTCGAATTTATCAGGGTTAATACCAAGTTTCTCTGCGATGGCATTGAGCGTTGCATATTCACCGATGGTGCCGGTATTTTGCTCCCAGTAGGCGGAGAACATGCGTGCCATAAATTCAAACTCGAGATTCCATTGACGGCTGGCGATAGCGGCTCTAAGCGCTCTACTGGTTTTGATTGGGAAGTTGTCTGGCATTTTGAAGGGCAGGTTGTGGAAAGTTGCCCAACGATTAAGATCCGCCTTACGGTTCCTCATTTTTGCTTTTGGTTCTTCCATCAAAACATAGTTGTTTGAGCGAAAGACGAAGCCCAAATTAAAAGGATGCCAATTTACCTTCGCGTTATAGCGCTTAACGATGGGTTGAATTAGCTTGAATGCGAAGTAGGAATTAGTGCTGCCAATATCCCAGTAAAAATCAAGTGTTGGTTGCATAGCGGTGTCTTTTGACCTTCGATTTAGGAGCGAGAAATTTAAGCCGAGGCAACAGACCCGCCATCACAAGTGATCACTTCGCCAACGGTATAAGAACCCGCGCGTGAACTTAGGAATATCGCCAATCCGGCAATATCCTCCGCTGTGCCAACGCGTCCACTCGGGTTGCTCCTTGCAACAGCACTCCAGTCGATTTCAGTATCGCCGCCGCCGCCCACGCCAGTGCTTAGCATCCAGGTGGGGAACGGACCTGGCGCGATCGCGTTAACAATAATGTCTCGCTTGATCAGGTGGCGCGCAAGATTGCGCGTCAGATGATGTACCGCCGCTTTTGACGGTCCGTATGAAAAAGTTTCGAAAGCGGGTGACTTGATGCCATCGACAGAGCCGACGTTAATTACTCGAGCTCTATTTTCAGGACTGCCATTTTTCTCCAAAAACGGCAGCAGTTTTTGCGTGAGAAAAAACACACCTTTGACATTGGTGTCCATCACCTTATCCCAGCCCAACTCGGGAAACTCGTCGAGCGGTGCGCCCCAAGATACGCCGGCATTGTTGACCAAGATATCCAGATTATCTTCCATTTCGCCAAAGGATTTTACGGCTGCGTCTATGCCGTCGATGTTTGAAAGATCAGCGGGTAGCGAAATACACTCTCCTCCAAATTGTTCCATCAAACGTTTTGCGGTTGCGTCACAGGCTTCCCTCTTTCGTGAGCTAATATAGACCTTCGCACCGTTGGCAAGAAAGCCTGCAGCAATCATCTCACCGATGCCTCTTGATCCGCCAGTGACCAGTGCGGTTTTGCCTTTGATAGAAAAGAGGTCTTGCATATTTTTATTCCTTAAAAATCTTGAGTGGTTTATTCGTGAGCCCTGTTTTTTTGCTAACTACTACACACGGCTGCACGGTTGGATATACTGATGCCGCGCCGAGCCTGACGAATGCCATTTCTATCGTGGCCGTTGGTGCAGTAACCAATGCTGATGCCGGTTTCCGGGTCTATCCATGCTATTTGGCCTCCGGCGCCGCCATGGCCGAAGCTGAGCGGACTATTGGTGTGTCCAAAGCCGCGCAGATTACGCTTCTTATCTCCCGCGACAGAGACACCGAGGGCCCGGTGAATTGGCGTGTTGGTGAGTTGTTCTGTTAAATCGCCGGTGCGAACTTCCAGCGCAAAATCTAGGGTCTCTTTTGACCAAATGTTTTCTGATCCCGGTGTGTTGCCAACCAAGCCTTGGTAGAACATCGCTAGGTCAGCAGCAGACATAATACCGCCACCACCGGGCACGCCTACCTGGCGTACGTCACTGTTATTAAAACTTGTCAAAGCAGCCTCGGTGACTTCAGTCACGGGTGGCGCGGGAATGCCAAGTTTCGCGTAGTCCTCATCGGTGAGGGGATCACCAACGTGCATAATCTCGGTGATGCGCGCATGTTCGTTTTCTGGGCAACCTACCCACAGGTCTGGTAGACCAAGAGGCAGTGCAATGCGATTTCGGACGAAGTTAGCAAATGATTCACCGGTGAGCCGTTCGATGATTTCGGCGATTACCCACATACTGGATGTAGGGTGATACTCATAGCGTGAGCCGGGTGTCCAATTTAGCTTCCAGCTACTGAATCGGGTGTTTCTTGACGCTTTGTCTAACCAGTCAGTCGGCCGGAAAGAGGCATGAGGAAATCCTGCGGTGTGAGTGAATAGCTGTTCTATCGTAATGTCTTGTTTATCGTTGTCAGCAAATTCCGGTATGATTTCGGAGACTTTTCGACCGATATCGAGAGTGCCGTCCTGAATCAACAGCCAACCGGCGGCTGAGGTAATGGCCTTTGTTGAAGAGAAAACACAATACAGAGAGTCGTTGTTTGCGTCACCGAAAGTTTCAAAAACGCCGAGTTTCCCATTTCGTGCCAATGCAATTTGAGCTGATGGTAGTAGACCCTCATCAACCTCCTTTTTCACTCGGTCTAGCAGGTCGGTAACTTTTTGCGGATCCAGTCCCGCTTCTGCAATGCTTGATTCGTTAATTCCAGTGTTTCTCATAAGATGTCGGAGTTTCCAAGAAAAGATTTACTTGTGGCTACTCTGCACGAGTAGCCACAAATAATCCACCTACCAAACTTGCACAGTCCGTGATCCTTTTTCTCGCGGCTCTCCCTACAAATTTTAAGGTTAACAGTAATTTTCAGATACTAATGCCGCCGGTAGACACCATAATTGAATCGACTTATGCTTATTTAAACTTGTTGGAATCTGCGCTCTGATTGCGGACCCGAATGAGGTAAATCGCGGTCTTGTCTTCGAAACGAATATTACTGATTCGTTGGTTTGACCAAGTCTGCAAGAGGTTCTAGATAAACATTATTTCTCTGGAGTAAGTTGTGTCAAAGAATAAGCGAGTATTAATTGCAAATCGGGGCGAGATAGCGATTCGAATTGCCAAGGCGGCACGTGGTCTTGGCATGGAATCAGTCAGTGTACATGCCGCAGTGGATCACCTTGCCTTGCACACACGGTGTACGACTGAGACCAAGTTGATCGGTACTCCCGAGGATGCCGTTGCAGCTTACCTTGATATACAAGCGTTGATCGAAGTAGCAAAAGAAACGGGCTGTGATTGTGTGCACCCCGGCTATGGTTTCTTGTCAGAGAATGCTGATTTTGCTGCACAATGCGCCGAGGCAGGTTTGACCTTCATTGGTCCCTCGGCAGGGGTGCTTTCGTCTTTCGGCGACAAGGTCTTGGCACGGGAGCTTGCCTTATCGCTCGATATTCCGATTGTTCCAGGTAGTGAGGAGCCGTTGTTATCTGCCAAGGACGCAGTGGTTGTCGCCAGAAATATTGGCTACCCAATTATGCTGAAAGCATCGGCGGGAGGCGGTGGTCGTGGCATGCGGGTTGTTGAAAGCGAAGAAGAAATGGCGGATGCCTTCGAGCGTTGCAGTAGCGAGGCAACGGCAGCTTTTGGTAATGGCGCCATTTTTATCGAAAAACTTGTTGTCAGTCCGCGTCACATTGAAGTGCAGATTCTGGCTGATTCGACCGGCAATGTGGTGCATCTGCACGAGCGAGATTGCTCGGTTCAGCTCCGTAATCAGAAAGTGATCGAAATGGCACCCGCTTTTGGTCTCGATGAAACACTAAAGAACCGCATGCTGACTGACGCGGTTAAGTTGGTAAAAGCGGTTTCCTATGTCAATGCCGGCACTGTTGAATTTCTCGTCCGTCCTGAGTCGGGTGAGTACTATTTTATTGAATGTAATCCGAGAATTCAGGTTGAGCATACGGTGACAGAGCAGGTGACGGGTATCGATCTGGTTGAGACCCAATTTCAGCTTGCGGCCGGAGAAAGCCTGGAATCGTTGGGGCTAGGCACTCAGCTTGCGGTTGGGTCTCCACGTGGCTTTGCACTGCAAGCTAGAGTGGTCGCGCAGAGCACTGGCACGATTACAGCTTACAAAGAGCCATCCGGTTATGGTGTTCGGGTTGATGCATGCGGTTATGCGGGATTCACGCCGCCGCCGCAGTTTGATCCACTGTTAGCTAAGATAATTTGTTCGAGTGGGTCAAGGTCATCATTTCTGTCGGCGGTAGATCGGGCTATTGAAGCGATCGACGGATACCAAGTCACTGGCGTCATGACGAACCTGCACCAGCTGAAAAACATCCTCTCTCATGCTGATTTTCGTTCCGGAGATGCACGCACGACGCTACTGAATGATTCGCCAGAGCTTTCCAGTGCAGATACTACGGGAAAGGCTAGTGACCAGATGGCGTTATTAGAGCAGCAGGTCCAGAGTCTTGGAGGTAGTGTTGCCAGCCCTGGTAAGTTGACGCCACCGCCGATGAAAACGCTGATGGCTGAGCTTGATATTGCAGAGGACGAGGAGGGCGTCGCTTGTCCCATGGATGGTTCGGTGCTGGAGGTTTGTGTTGCCGAAGGAGACGAGGTAGCGGCGGGCGCTAATCTTGTGGTGATGACCGCCATGAAAATGGAAACAGCCGTGACAGCGCCTTGTGCGGGTGTCGTCAGGTCAATGCAGCAGCTAAAGGTTGGAGATACCGTAGTCACTGGGCAAGTGATGCTGGTGCTGTCTAAAACAGAAGGAGCCGGAGAAGGCTTGGTTCATGTGTTGAAGCCTGACGATACTTGGCGTCCGATGCTCGACGAAGTGAACACGCTCAGAAGACTGGCGATAGAGAGATTAAAGCCTGAGTCGAAAGACCCAGGTGTTGTGCGTCAATACTCGCGAGGCAAACTCACTTGCCGAGACCGAGTGCTGCTGCTGTTGGATAAGGATAGCTTCAGGGAGGTAGGTAGCATCGCTGGTTTTGCATCCTATGATGAGCACGGTGAAATTGCTGCTTTTACCCCCGCAAATAGCATCGGGGGCTGGGGCGAAGTCAACAGTCGAACGCTGATCGTGTGCGCAGATGACTTCACTTCTCGTGGAGGCCATTCCGATGGCGCAATTGCTGCGAAGAGTGGCTACCTCGATCGGTTATCTATTGAAATGCGTATGCCGTCTATTCGCATGCTGGACGGGTCATCCGGCGGTGGCAGTGTTGCCTCGATGGTGCCCGCACAAAAGAAAGAGGGCGACAGCAACGCAAAAGAAAGCCAGGGCGCAATATCCGCAGGTAAACCGCGAGTCGCTGGTGGCGGAGGGTCGTTCTTGCCGGGGCATCTCGGTAGTACCATGTACACCGAGCAGCTAGCGACCGTGCCGGTTGTTAATTTACTCCTCGGTAGTGTCGTAGGCCTGGGTGCTGCTAAAGCAGTGCTAGGCCATTTTTCGGTCATGGTGCGCGACATCGCACAACTGTTTGTTGCAGGCCCGCCTGTGGTCTCGCATGCGGTGGGTTATGATATTACCAAGGAAGAGCTCGGTGGTTGGCATATCCACTGTACCAATGGCTCGGTCGATAATCTGGCAGAGACGGAAGAGGAAGCTGTTGTAATGACCAAACAGTTTTTGTCTTATCTACCTTCCAGCGTATATGAAGCACCCCCGATTAAAGAGCCCGATCCTGCAGATCCGGTTGATCGCTGGGAAGAAGAGTTGTTTACGCTGATTTCGCGCAAACGTGTCACGACCTTTGATATGCGGCGAGCAATTACGTTGATGGCAGACAAAAATTCATTTTTTGAAATCGGTGGTCTTTGGGGTACAGACCAAATTACAGGATTTGTCAGATTCAATGGACACCCGTTAGGTGTCATCGCCTCTGATAGCCGACATGTTAATGGCGGGGCACTGACCGCTGATGGCTGTGATAAGTTAAAACGTCACTTGGACCTTTGCGATCTGTTTCATATCCCTGTGTTGAATCTGATTGATAATCCAGGCTTCGCTGTGGGCGTTGAGCACGAGATTGCCGGTACCATACGTAAGGGTGGTGAATGGATGGTTGCCTTCGCTCAGGTGAAAGTGCCGATTTTTACCGTGATCATGCGGCGAAGTTTTGGTGTTGCAGGCAATAACTTTGCAACTCCAAGAGCAGCGGCCTCGATGCGCGTTGTTTGGCCTGCGACTGACGCCGGTGGTATTCCTCCCGAGGGTGGCATTGAAGCTGCTTACAAGCGGCAGTTGGCAGAAGCGGAAGACCCTGAGGCTTTGAGGGCTGAGCTCTATGCCCGCATCGAAAGTGCGAGAGGACCTGTTGGCCCACTGAGCAAATTTCAGATGGAAGAGATGATCGACCCAAGGGAGACCCGGCGCTATGTTTGCGAGTGGGTTAAAATGGCTTACGGCGTCGTTTCTCAACCGGGCGAGCTGATTTCGAGAGCACTGCAGTTCAGGCCCTAGCCCGCAGCGCACCCAGCGCGTAATATGCTGTCATGGAATTTCTCGCACATGACAGAAAAGCAAATGATGCGCTTTCGCTAGAGGGTGGTGTGCAACGCTCCGCGCTGCAGACAATACTTTCCGTACTACCGTTTCTTTGGCCAAAAAACGAAGTCGAAATTCGAACCCGGGTTGTGATTGCACTTGGTTGTCTGCTGATCGGCAGGACCGCGAATGTGTACGGGCCGATTGTGCTAAAAGACCTGATTGACGGACTGAGTGCGCTGATACCCGGAACGGATGGGGTAGATATAGCCGTTGCAGGTCTATTAGGGCTTGTGCTGCTCTACGGTTTAACTGTGATGTTGCCGGGGTTACTGACTGAAATCCGGGCAGCGGTGTTTACACCGGTATCTGAGTTTGCCCAGCGTACCATCGGTATTAGGGCATTCGAGCACTTGCATCAGCTGAGCATGCGTTTCCACCTTGATCGACATACCGGCGGCTTGTCCCGTGCGATAGAACGTGGCACCCGAGCTATGCAGCAAATTGTTGGCTTATTTGCCTTTAATATCGGGCCAACACTCTTCGAAATTTTCGTCGTTTGTCTTTACCTTGGCTATGGATATCCGCTCAAGTATGTTGGCGTCATACTTGTTGCGATTGCGTGCTACATACTTTTCACGCTTTTCTTTACCGAGTGGCGCACAAAGTTTCGTCGAAAGATGGTGGCTGAAGAGTCCCGGGCGATGACCATTGGCGTCGATAGTTTGCTGAATTTCGAAACCGTCAAGTATTTCGGGAACGAGCAATACGAGTCAAAGAGGTACGATCACGCGTTAAAAGAATATATGGGCGCAGCAGTAAAGAGCCAAACGACGCTAGGTGTCCTCAACGGTGGGCAGTTGCTGGTGCGTGTTTGCTGTCAGATCGCCATTCTGGTTATCGCGATAGATGACTATAGCAACGGCATGCTGACCATAGGTGAAGTTGTCATGCTCAACACGTTTATGCTTCAGCTATTTATCCCTTTGGGTTTTCTAGGCTCCTCCTACCGGATGATTCGGCAGGCGCTCGTCGATATGGAATTTTTGTTCCAGCTACTTGATCTTGAGCCGGAGATTCGTGATAAGGCAAACGCTACGGATCTGGAAGTGCGGGATGGTGAAGTCCAGTTCACTGGCGTTAACTTTGGATACGAACCAGAGCGGTCAGTGCTGAGTGATGTCAGTTTTACCATTGCCCCCGGAACAACCACAGCGATTGTCGGACCCAGTGGCGCAGGTAAATCGACGCTATCCAGGTTGCTTTATCGTTTCTACGATGTGAATGCTGGGAAAGTCGCGGTTGATGGTAACAACGTCGCTGATGTGACGCAGGCCAGTCTCCGCAGCGCTGTCGGAATCGTTCCTCAAGATACCGTGTTGTTCAATGACACGATTGCCTACAACATTCGTTATGGTCGCCCGGATGCGACTGAACAGGAGGTTTTTGATGCGGCTAGGCTCGCGAGCATTCACGAGTTTATTCTCAGCTTGCCCAAGGGCTATGAGACCCGAGTGGGTGAGCGCGGGTTGAAATTGTCCGGAGGTGAGAAACAGCGGGTAGCGATTGCGAGAACGGTGCTTAAAAACCCACCGGTGCTTGTGCTTGATGAGGCAACATCTGCACTCGATATCGGGACTGAAAGAGAAATTCAGGCCGCGCTGAAAGAGGTATCTAAAAATCGAACAACGATGGTGATCGCCCATAGGTTATCGACCATTGTGCATGCTGACGAAATTCTGGTGATGGATAAAGGCAGCATCGTAGAACGCGGAAGTCATAACGAATTGTTGGCGCTAGAGGGCGTCTACAGCGTAATGTGGCGTCGTCAAAAAGAAGCGGCTGATGAAATAGAGAAGCTTAAAAAGGTGCTGGATGAGGACGAGTTGAAGGCACTGAAAACCGGTGCTCTGATCGCGGAATAGACCAACCTCAAGAGTTGTCGGGTGGTCGGCAACTCTTGAGGCTAGTGCTGTATTTTCAAGGTTTTCGGTTGAGGCGCCTGCTTATAGCAACTCTTCCGCGAAGAAGCGCAGGGTGTCCATGTTGGCGGACCCGATATTCAATTGTGTGACAGGGCTGTCTTTCCATCCCTGCAGTCTTTCCTTGATGCGCGCTTTTGGACCGCAAAGTGCGATTTCATCCACGAGTTGATCCGGTACCGCGGCAAAAGCCTGGTCCCGTTTACCTGCCATGAAGAGGTCCTGTACTTCATTTGCTGCATCACCAAAACCCATTCTGGACACATGGTCCTTGTGTACATTAAATGTCTTGGCACCCATGCCGCCAATGTAGAATCCAACGTTTTGTTTGACCTGTGACCGCGCCTTGTCTACATCGTCATCAATCACCACGGGTACTGCTGCCGCAATTTCAAAGTCCTGCCCTTTGATCGCCATTGCATCGGCGTATTGTTCGCCCATGCGATAGGGAGAAAGAAACATGGGAATCCATCCATCGAATAATTCAGCGCTGAGTGCAACGTTCTTGGGGCCTTCGGCGCCCAAATAGACCGGAATGTGATCTCGCAGTGGGTGTTGCATCAACTTGAGAGGTTTTCCCAACCCAGTGCCACCATCAAGCGGCAGCTGATAGTGTTTGCCATCGAAAGCCACAGGTTCTTCACGGGCAATAATTTTACGGAAGATCTCAATCCATTCTCTGGTTCGAGCCAGTGGTTTGGGATAAAGCTGACCATACCATCCTTCCACAACCTGCGGTCCCGAGACACCGATGCCGAGTATGAGTCGACCATTAGAGAGGTAGTCCATTGCCACGGCGTGCATGGCGGCGCTTGCGGGGCTGCGGGCAGAGATCTGCATGATCGAAGTGCCGAGGTTTATCTTTGTTGTATGCGCGCCAATCCAAGCAAGTGGTGTGAAACAATCCATACCGTAGATTTCAGGGCACCAGATTGTGTCATAACCAAGGTTTTCAGCCTCTTTTGCTAGGTCTATCATTCGCTCGCCGCCGGGTGCGCCGGTAGGGCCAACGCCCAGTCCTAGTTTCATGTGTTTCTCCTATTGGTGCTTTGAAAAAATCAGTTATTGACTGTCGAGAAACCCTCAACAGTGGGTATGGTCTCGTAACATCAGAGCCTTCATGTCTGATCTGTGGACACGATCTAGGTATAGACTTTTACTTCACTTTCGCTCATGCCAGCTTTGATTGCTGCGGTACAAATTGTGTCCCAGGATTGTTCATCTACTGGAATACCCTTCTCAAGGCGCTCTGCCATTGTCTCGCGTTCGGGTTCTCCCGGTGTTCGGACACGATCGAAGCCAACAGCAGGATCGGAAGAATGTAGCCAGTCGCGCATACCCATCACCTCTCGCCTGAAGCTGTCCTGACCACCAAAGACATCCGGGTCAATGATAAACATCAGCATATGATTGATTGTCGTGTCTTGCTGTTTGGCAACATCCTGCATTGTCCATTCGCCGGCGAGTCCGCCGCCAAGCAGTTCGCATATAAGTGCCAGACCATAACCCTTGTGCGCGCCAAAAGGCGCAAGGGAGCCGCCGGCAGCGATCGCACCGGGATCTGTGGTGGGGGAGCCTTGGACGTCGAACAGAGAGCCCTCTGGTAGTGGGACACCTTTCATTCCGGCAACGCGCACTTTGCCGAGAGCAATCGCGGATGTGGCCATGTCCAGCACAATGGGGTCATCGTCTGTTGGCACTGCACAACAGAAAGGGTTTGTTTGCATGCGCTTGTCGCGCCCACCCCATGGAGAGACAAAAGGGGGATGCCCAACGACATTGACAAAATGCACTGAGACATAACCCGCTTCAGCACAACGCTCGGCATAAGTGCCTATTCTGCCCAAGTGATGATTGTTTCTCGAGCCGATGCACACGATACCGGTGTCTTTCACTCTTTCAAGGCCCATATCTGTCGCCTGACGGCCGACAACCTGACCAAAACCCTGGTGCCCATCGACGAGTAAGACAGCACCTTTATCTTTCACTAATTCCGCATTGGCATGGACATCAAGGAAGCCGTTTTTTGCGGCTGAAACATAGCGCGGGATCATACCAACGCCATGTGAATCGTGCCCTTTGAGGTTCGCTTCAACCAGATGCTCTGCGGTTTCACGTGCTTTATCGATGGGTGTATCGACACCCAAAAAGATTTCGGTCGCAAACTGGGTTAACTTTTCTCTGTCAATAATCATCAAAAACCCTACTGTCTAGTTGGAAATAATCTCGCTTAGAACTCCAGAATTGCTCTGCCGGAGATCTCGCCATTTTCCAGCGCCTTTGTCGCTTCGTTAATCTGGTCAATGCTGAACCGCTCTGTCACCATGACATCCAAGTTTAATTTGCCGTTTTCATACCAGTTAAGGTATTTGGGGAAGTCCCTGTCAGGTACACAGCTGCCTCCGATGCTGCCGATAAACTTTTTCTCGTTAACCAAGATGTCGGAAGCATTAAGCTCAACGGGTGTCTGCGGTACACCAACCAGTACTGCCGTGCCACCGGGTTCTGCGCCGAAGAACCCGTTTTTTACCGCAGGAACGATTTGTTCCATGGTTTGTTTTAATCCTATGCAGTCAAAAGCATAGTCTGCCCCGGCAATTGGATTGCCCATAAAACTTCTCTTAGCGGGGTTGGTTGTCAGTGATTTGATTGTTTTGATGGCATCTTCGTTTTTAGCGTTAATCGTGTGAGTTGCGCCAAACTTTGTTGCGAATGCGAGCTTTTCATCGTCCAGATCGACGGCAATGATCGGATCTGCACCAAGCTCTTTTGCTGCAACAACCGCTGATAGGCCAACGCCACCAACGCCAAAGATGACGACGCTTTCCCCTGCCTGCACCTTGGCAGTATTCTCTACTGCGCCAGCACCGGTCATTACTGCGCAGCCGATGATAGAGGTGACGTCCCGCTTAATATTTGCGTCGACTTTCACCACATACTGTTCATCCGCAATCGTTGTATCGGCCCAAGTAAAGACATTTTGCGATCTGGCGACAGAGCCGTCAGGCAAGGAAATTGCCGCCGGACTCGGTGCTCGGTCGGTGTTCGCCGCATCTCGCGGCACCCAGGTCACCATGACAGTGTCCCCCGGTGCGACGTGCCTGACTTCGCTACCAACGCTAAGGACTTCGCCGGTTGACTCATGCCCAAGGACAATGGGGTTCTGCCGGGGGTTGTGCATTTGATGTAATTGGCTATGACAGACGCCACTGGCGTATTGTTTGACAACCACTTGATGAGGGCCAGGTGCAGGAAGGTCCAGTTCGATAATCTGAAGTGGTGCAGGTTCTTGAGGTTGTACAACAATCCGGGCGGAAACAGTCATGCAGGTCACCTGTAAAATTGAAGAGAAAAGTTGTTTGATGATATAAGACTAAATCAAGTTGTGACAGTGCCAAATTACATAGGGTTTTACGAGTGAACATCGGAGAATAGAAATGAGTGTGAAGTTGGTTGCACAGGAAAATAAAAGCGGCGATCCGGATCTTGCAGCTCAGGGGTTTGGTTGCGTTAAAGAGAATGGCATAAAAGTTTTCCCAGTTGAGAGCGATCCCGCTGACATCTACGCGTTCTTTGAGCAGAACGGATTTGCGGTCCTGTCGGATAGCCTAGGCAGTGATGATGTCGATTTTTTGAACAATTTTTGTGACGAGTCCCAAAGAAGTGATCCCGGGGTCTGGGGTTTGTCAGATAAACGAAAACCTCATCACCGAAATCAGGGGCTCATCTACTCGCAACCTTTGCTGGATCATCCGGAACTTGATCGATTCACTCGTCACCCTAATTCGTTCCCTGTCGTTGCGCATTTGCTTGGCGGAAAAGAACATGTGCGGTTTGCAGAATTTAACTTAAGGGAAACTCCGGCAAACAGCGGTGTCGGCGCAATGAACTTTCATCATGATGCTACGATTGAAGATCGCTTCCTTCGAACGCCTTATTTACCCTGCGATTATTTGTGTGCAATTCACTATCTGAGTGATGTTGGCGAAGCTAACCCGGCATTCTGTGTTGTGCCAGGAAGTAACAAATTTGAAACGCTTAAGGAAGCACACGATGCATTGGGCGATGATTATCAGGAACTGCCGATTCGAGGCGCTGCCGGTACCTGCGTTCTCTATGATACTGCGCTGTTTCATACACGGTTGGATGGAGACGGTATTCAACCGCGTCGTACCTGGCATCAATACTACGCTCGAGGAGGCTGGCTGCAGAGCGCGCTCCCGACAACAAGCAAGTACCGACGCTCTCCCTCACCTGTGTTAACTGACTGGAATTTGTTTCCGGAACGGCTGGCGATGCACGAAAACCTTGAGGTCAGAATGTTCTTCTCACATTGGAATACCGCACAGGGAGAATGGGCAGCTTCGGGGTTTGATCCCGAAGTGAGAAAAGCCATGCCGCGTGGTGAACAATAATGTTGTGTGCCTGGTTGCTTGATGCATTGACCGGATTTCAATTCGCTTAGTATTCCGCTACATTCAAACTCAATGATAACTTCATTCATCAGTTTATTTTAGCGCAGGGGAAGGTGACGAGATGCCTAAATTGAGAGACGCAGAAAGAGATGAATTTTTAACTAAGCCGGGTGTGCTGATGCGGATTGCCTGTGTCAGAGATAACGGCAGCCCGCTGGTCACACCTATCTGGTTTATCTTCCATGATGGTGCAATTTATTTTACACCAAGGGAGCGATCCGAGTGGTTCGCCTGTCTGAAATCTGATCCGCGAGTGTGTCTGTGCATTGATGAAGATGCGTTACCTTACCGAAAATTGGTGATAGAGGATAAAGCCGAGTTGGTACATGACGTGGGTCATGATGATGTTTGGCGGGATTTGTACCGCCAAATTGCCATGCGCTATGTACCCACAAACGAGGCAGAGGCCTATGTGAATAACACGATAGATCAACCCCGTGCGTTATATAGAGTGGCGTTGCGTTCAGCGAGTGTAAAAACCTGGCGCATGCCAATACCCGGTGAAGACCAAACGGGTATATGGCACTCAAGGTATTATGCAAAGGGTAGCAAGTATGGCGATGCTACCGGGGTTTAAATTTGAAATGCCATCACCGGCGTCAAGGGAAGAAAGGAGCATTAAATGTCAGACGTTGTGAGCTATACCGTGAAAGACGGCGTTGCGATTATCCAAATCACACGCGCCGATAAGTTGAATGCCCTTGATGAAGAGGTGATACAGGGTTTGCGATCTGCTTTTATGCAATATGATGCATCTGAAGAACGATGTGCCATTCTGTGTGCAGAGGGTGACAGGGCTTTCTCCGTGGGCGCCGATATCAAGAATCCGCCGAAAGAGATGTGGCAGGGTGTACCTGGTGTAGGCGTCGTGACTAACAAGCCGATCATAGCTGTGGTGCAGGGCTATTGCGTGGGCGGCGCCTATATTCTGGTTCAGATGTGCGATCTTGTTGTCGCTGCCGATAACACGATTTTTAAGTACCCGGAGGCGCAGGTAGGTTTTACTGGTGGACTGATCGCTGGTTGTGCTGCACGTATTCCGCATAAAATAGCGATGGAATTCATGCTGCTGGGTCAGGACTTGCCGGCTCAACGAGCTTATGAAGTCGGCATGGTCAACAAGGTTGTACCCCTGGGTGAGCAAATGGACGCTGCGATGGAATACGCTAATATTCTGAAAATAAGCGCGCCGCTCGTTGTTGATACCATCAAGGGTCTAGTCGCGGATACGGTTCCTCGGGGGCCTGCGGAAATTTCTGCTATTGCCCGTGATAAATTACTTGTTGTGAAAGATAGTGAAGATGGCGCCGAGGGCAGGCGGGCATTTAAGGAAAAACGCACGCCCGATTTTAAAGGTCGGTGACCGTGTACCCGGTGTCGTTGTCGGCGCTTAATCATCTAAAGTTGAAAAGTGAGAGTTAATGAAAGCCAGCATAAAATGGGTTGAAGATGTCATGTTTCTTGCCGAGTCTGAAAGCGGACACGTGGTTGCAATCGACGGGCCGCCCTCCTCAGGTGGACGTAATGTCGGTGTGCGACCAATGGAAATGGTACTCATGGGGATGGGCGGCTGTACGAGTTTTGATGTAATGATGATGCTGAAAAAAGCGCGACAACAGGTTACGGATTGTGTCGCGCAGCTCGATGCCGAACGTTCCGACGAAATACCCAGTGTGTTTACCAAGATCCATATTCATTTTATCGTCACAGGCAAAGCTCTGAAAGAAACTCAGGTAAAGCGCGCAATAAATCTCTCTGCAGATAAATATTGTTCTGCATCGATTATGTTGGGCAAAGGTGGGGTCGAGATCACCCACGATTATGAAATTGTTGAAGCAGGGTAAATGTGCGTTCACTGAAAAGCTCGCTATCTTCCTTGTGATACTCAATCAATGATCGATCAAGGTCTACCGGTAGCGGAAGTGCTGGGCGCGCTTAAAGCATCGCTTCAATCGAATGACCAAGTCGTGCTTCAGGCACCCCCTGGTGCAGGTAAAACGACCCTAGTGCCATTAGCTCTGATGGGCGAGAGTTGGCTTGGTCAGGGTAAGATTCTCATGCTGGAACCGCGCAGAATCGCGACCCGAGCAGCAGCCTATAGAATGGCCGAACTTTACGGTGAGCAGGTTGGTCAGACGGTTGGCTACGCAATGCGTCTTGAGTCCCGACTGAGTGCGGCGACAAAAATTCAAGTGATTACCGAAGGTGTTTTGACTCAAATGTTGATGGAAGATCCGACGCTCTCTGGTGTTGGACTCGTCATATTTGATGAGTTTCATGAGCGGTCACTTGATGCTGATCTGGCTTTAAGTTTGTGTCTAAAGAGCCGGGAGATATTCCGAGAGGAGCCGCTAAAGTTGCTGGTGATGTCTGCGACCATGGATAGTGACCGAGTTGCGGCAGTTATTCAGGCGCCAATCATCTCCAGCGAAGGTAAACAATATCCCGTTGAGCTGATCTACGGCCGGGCGGCTAAAATCCGAGAGAAAATAGCAGACCGAATAGTTGAAACAATCAGGCAGGCCGAATCAGAAAATCCGAATAGCAGCATACTTGTTTTTTTGCCCGGCGAGGGGGAAATAAGACAAACACAGAAAAAGCTAATGGAAGTATTTAACAACAATGCCAATGTTGAAATATTACCTCTGTTCGGCTCTCTCAGTCAGCAAGCGCAGCAGTATGCTATTGCACCGGGGCATCGCAAAATTGTGCTTGCAACAAATATCGCTGAGACCAGTCTGACGATTGAAGGCGTTGATGTTGTTGTTGATAGCGGTCTGGTTCGGGTCCCCGCCTTTGACCCTTCTTCAGGCATGACGCGACTTGTAACTCAACGCATATCAAGCGCTTCAAGCATTCAGCGAGCGGGTCGTGCTGGCAGACTAAGACCCGGTAAATGTTACCGGCTCTGGTCGGCTTCGCAGCAACAGGAACTTGCAGTTCATGCGAAACCGGAGATAGCTAACGCAGACCTTGTGCCTCTTGTGCTTCAGCTTTTGCGCTGGGGTATTGGTGAGCCAAACGAGTTAACCTGGATTGATTCACCCCCATCAGGTCCACTTGCCCAAGCTAGGCAGATGCTGATTAATCTTGGGGCAGCGACTGGTTCGGTCAGCGGTTCATCGACCGGCAGTTTTGTACTGACAGATCACGGTGAGCAAATGTCTGTGCTTGGGGTGCATCCCCGATTGGCGCATATGTTGTTGATGGGTTGGCAGTTTGACAGGTTGCAAACGGCGACGTTGATCGCTGCTGTATTGTCTGACCGAGATCCTTTTGATAATCCGGATATGACAAGTCGGGTAAGTATACTTATCGGGCAGACGCGGTGCCCAAGAGAGCAGGAGGGATGGAAAAGCAGGACGCTGCAACTCGCTCGACAATACGAGAGTCAAGTGAAGAAAGCAGCGACCAAGCAAGCCATGACCAAGCAAGCCATGGCAGCCAGTGTCTCTGCTGAACAGGCTGTCTCTTTTTTACTCGCTTGCGCTTTTCCCGATCGCATTGCACGGAAGCGGCATTCCGGTGGCTATCAGCTGGCAAATGGAAGAAGTGCGACGCTGCCTAGAGGGAACCAGTTTACCCATGATCAGTGGTTGGCGGTTGCGGAAGTCAGTGGGCTGTCTCGGAGTCAGGGCGATGTAATTCGTTCAGGGGCCGTGCTTGACCCTGAGTTGCTTGAAGGTCCGCTGCAACCACTGGTTCAGACAAAAGAAGTCATTGAGTGGAGTAAAAAAGAAAATAGGTTTGTTGCCGAACATCGCCGGGTTGTTGGCGAGCTGGTTTTTTCCCGCAGGAAACTCGCGTCTGTCTCTCGCGAGGCGCGTGTGAAGGCCTTGATTGATCATCTTCGAGGTGTTGGTCTTGAATATTTGCCTTGGAACAAAGATCTGCGAAATTGGCAAGCCCGAGTGCAGCTTGCGGGTACCCATGATGCGACTTTCCCCGCCATCTCCGATGATGACCTGATCGCAAATCTGGAAGACTGGTTAGCCCCCTTTCTAGACCCAGTGACAAAACCCGAGGATTTTAGGAAGCTAGCGCTTGCGCAAATACTTCATGGGTTGCTCACTTGGGAGCAGCAAAAGGCCCTCGCACAAGTTGTGCCTGAGACAATGACAGTGCCTTCTGGTGCCAGCATTAAGCTAGATTATTTACAGACCCCACCTGTCCTGGGCGTTAAGCTTCAGGAGTTATTTGGCATGTCCGACACCCCGCTGTTGCTGAACGGCAAGATGGCTGTGGTTATTCACCTGCTATCTCCTGCAGGCAGACCTTTGCAGGTAACGCAGGATCTTGCGCATTTTTGGCGCAATACCTATCAGGATGTCAGGAAAGATATGAGAGGGCGTTATCCTAAACATCCGTGGCCAGAAGACCCTTTGACAGCTGTTGCGACCGCGAAGACCAAGCGAGCGCTTGCTGGTCAAAAGAAGAAGGATTAAAAGCTGTTGACGCCATGTCTTTTAGGCACCGTTAAGCAAACGCTCTCCCCGTTAGTAGAATAGCGACACAATGAGAGCTGATCTTGCCTGATCGATGCAGTAAGCTGTCTTAATCCTGAGTCCTTCACTGGCATAACGCGGCGCCGATTAAATGTCTCTATCAGTTTTACGTGTTAAAGCTTGGCCGAACGACGACCTGTGCGCAGCTAACAGGTCTTAAAATGGGTGAGGAGGAAGACATTTTATGAGTGACATGCCATGAAAGCGGAAGTCTGCCCCTGTGGCAGTAGCCAAGGCTATAGCGCTTGCTGCCAACTGCTGCACCGAGGTGAGAAGAAAGCGCGGAGTGCTGAGCAGCTCATGAGGTCAAGGTATGCAGCTTACGCGCGTTGCGAGTATCAATACCTGATTGATACGCATTACCCCGATACAAGGGGGACACTTTCTCTCGACGAGCTTGAAAAAAGCAATCATGAAACAAGCTGGTTGGGGCTTGAGATTTTGACTGCCGAAGATAAGCAGGTGAGTTTTCGCGCTTACTTTGTCCAGCTATCGGATCGACGATTACAATGCGTATATGAAGCGTCGCGGTTTCTGCGAGAAGGTGATAGCTGGTTTTATGTTGATGGTCAGCACAGGCCGGAGCTCGCTGTTTTACCTCGGAGAAAAGACCCATGTTTCTGTGGCAGCGGTAAGAAACTTAAGAATTGTCATGGTGACCTGATTGATTAATGCCTAGCTGAGCTAAAACTCATCAGTCGCGTCTGCTGCATCGTAACCATCAAAGTCATCTGGTCCAATTGCTTCCATCTGTTTAATCTTTTTTCAACATCGATAATAGGAATGTGCCGAATCCGGTGAGTTTTCATGAGCTGTTTCGCCACTGCCAGGGTAACACTCGTCTCTAGCGTGAAGAGATCGGATGTCATAATTTCGCGGATACTCAACATGCCTTCTGCCTCCTAAATTGATCAAAGCATATCGGGACTATTTAATATTTAAATTGAGAAGGATCAAGATTCTTGAGAATCATGCAAGTTTGGACACATTGGGTTATGGTCTCAAATATCGTGTCGATTGTTTTGGAGTAAGACTGATGATGAAGTTGCATGTAAGTGGTAATTCCCCCTACGCCAGAAGAGTGAGGGTGGCGGTTCGTGCCTGTGGTCTGGAGGACCAGGTAGAGGAAGTTACGATAAAGGGTTTTGATCATCTACCATCAGAGTCGCCAGGAAATAAAATTCCTGTCCTTGTCGTTGAACCGGGGCTGGCGATTTCCGAGTGTTTATTGATAAGTCGATATCTCGATGATCTAGCGGGCGGAAAATTGTCGCCTACAGACCCACGGGCACAGGTTAAACAATTAGAGATTGAATCTGTCGCATCAGTCCTTATGGATTCACTGTTCGCGCGCTCTATGGAAAAGAATCAGCGTGATGAAGCCAGTCGCTCTGTTGCAGTACTGAAGAAAGAAGCTGATCGCTCGGCTCGTTGCTACGATAGGTTAAATGAATTACTTGATGGAGCATCGACGGATATCAACTTCGCCTCAATTGCCGTGGTTTCTTGCCTAGGTTACGCAGACTGGCGAAACCCAGAGGACGACTGGCGTAAAAGTTCTCCGGCACTGGTCACCTGGTTCGACAAAATGATGGAAATACCTTTATTCGCCGAGACCGCGCCGGTCTATTGACTAGCCGCTGTTGCGAGAATGAATAAAATGATCTCGATCGAACGAGTAACGCACGTAACCAACGACCTAGGAGAAGGTCCCGTTTGGGATGCTGAGAAAAGCGCATTGTGGTGGGTCGATTCCTATGCAGGCAAGATTTTTCGGCTGGAAGATCCAATGAAAGTTGACGGCCAGAAGCCAGAGGTGTGGTCAATGCCCTCCATGATCGGTAGCTTGGCGTTGATTGATGACGACCGAGTGATTGTTGCACTGCAGACGGGAATTCATTTCTTTAATACTAAAACCGGTCAACTTGATCTAGTTTCTGATCCGGAGGGCGACCTTCCGGAAACGCGCTTTAACGATGGCAAGACGGACAGAGCAGGGAACTTTCTTGCCGGCTCAATGGGCATTAAAGTCCGCGACCGAGCGCTGGGAGCGCTTTACCGCGTTAGTCCTGAGCTAGATATTGAAGTGCTTGAAGAGGATGTGATTGTGGCTAATGGTCCTTGCTTTAGTCCAGCAGGCGACGTGCTGTATTTTAATGATGGTCGCCGTCGAATTCTGGCTTATGACTATGACCCGGATGGACCGCTGACAAATAAGCGAGTGCTGTTCGAAGGCGAAAAACACCAGACAGGATCAGATGGCGCGACCGTAGATAGCGATGGCAATTTGTGGGTAGCGCTGACGGGTTCTAGTGAAATAGGCATGATGTCCCCGGAAGGAGAATTATTAAAAAGAATATCAATGCCGGTGAAGCTGCCCAGTTCGGTCATGTTTGGCGGTCGCGACCTTGACGAACTATTTGTCACATCGATCCGCAATTCTGGCAACAGAGTCTCAAATGAAGCTGGCGCTGGTGGGCTTTATCGAATTACTGGTCTAGGTGTGCAGGGTATTGCCGAAACAAGGTTCGGTTCGAGCGTTAATGAAAAGATAAGCCCGCTCAAATAGCGTACGACATTCGTTTGGAAGATCAGGTCTGAATCTCATCTGCACCTCCTCAGAATTGTTCTGTATAAGATTGTTGCTCTGTACAGCGCTCGCATAAATAGTGCAACATGATCTATCGCGAGTCTAAACTCAATTTCATATCGAAGAGAGCCAATAGGAGCTGCAAATGTTAATAGCAATCGTACAAATCCCACTACCAGGTCAAAAGTCGAAAGATCAGGCAATTATGGGTGGCATGAAGACAACGGACCAGTACCTTGGTATGCCCGGCCTTATCCGAAAGGATTATCTCAGCAGCGATGAGGGCGGGGGCGGTGTGTATCTTTGGGAATCGCGTGAAGCCGCTGAGGCATGGTACAACGACGACTGGTGGGTCATGATGCAGGACCGTTACGGCGTCAAGCCGAGTCTGGTCTTGTATGATCATTATCTGACGGTTGATAACGACCTCGGCGCAGTCACTGTTGATCGCAAGCCTGTTGCCGCCGAGGCCGAGACGGGATAGTGACATACGCAGTATGGAGGTATTCCTGTCCGGTTTTCTTGCCCGTTTATCGCTGACTGCTGTTTGACAGCGACGGAATTTTCCTTTGTACGCGTAGAATTTAGTATCTGCAGAGATATGGCCTCGTTATGAGAAGGGTTCTACACAGCATTTACAGGTTGATGTTCGTAAGCTTGTTCATACTCGCCCTTGGCGCTTGCGGAGGCGGAGGCGAGTCCTCTCCCGCCACGCCCCAATTACCGGCTCCCCCTCCTTCCCCTGATCCACCCTCGGGTGAGATAGATATTTCTCTGGCCGAGGGTGCGCGATTTCTAAGGCAGGCCAGTTTTGGGCCCGCAGAAGGGGATGTCGTTTCATTGCAGACGACGGGTTATGAGGGTTGGGTTGATAATCAGATCAATGCCCCCGCGTCGTCACAGCTCCAGCATCTGTCAGCCTTACCTCCACCTGAAAACGGTGCCGAGGGGCGACGCAATCGCCTCGAAGCTTTTTTCAAATATGCCCTTGAGAATGATGACCAGTTACGGCAACGAATGGCTTTCGCGCTTTCAGAAATTATGGTGGTCTCAGATCAAGGTGCCTTGGCTAACAGAGCAGGTGGTTTAGCCAGCTATTACGATATGTTGAGTGAGCATGCTTTCGGCAATTTCAGAGACCTGATAGGAGCTGTGACGCTTCATCCTGCGATGGGTGTTTATCTGTCGATGCTAGGAAATGAGAAACCCGATGCTGAGCGAAATATTCGCCCAGATGAGAACTATGCAAGGGAGTCTTTGCAACTGTTTACCATAGGAACGGTTGAACTTAATCTTGACGGCACACCCCGATTGGACAGTACTGGGCAGTTGATTCCAACTTATGATCAAACGGTTATTGAAGGTTTTGCTCACGTTTATACGGGTTGGACCTTTGGTGGCTCGGTGAGATTTAATAGACCCAGCAGAGATTATTTGGTCCCTATGCAAGCCTTTTCGAGCTTCCATGATACCAGTGAAAAAAAACTGCTAAACGGGGTTGTGATCCCAGCGGGACAAACGCCGGAGCAAGACCTCACAGATGCACTTGATAATATCTTTGCGCATCAGAATGTCGCCCCCTTTATTAGTCGCAGACTGATCCAGCGTTTTATCAGCGCAAACCCCAGTCCATCCTATGTTGAACGTGTCGCGACAGTTTTTAATGATAATGGCTTCGGCGTGCGTGGAGATCTTGGCGCCGTTATCAAAGCCATACTGCTGGATGTTGAAGCTCGCACACCGGTTGCTGGTGGGATTGGCGGCAAACTTGTCGAGCCACTCTTAAGGCTGGTTTCATTATGGCGGGCGTTTGATGCCTCGGCACCTAACGGTAGGTATATTTACCCGCAACCTAACAATGATTTTGGTCAGGCGCCTTTGCGCTCTCCATCTGTTTTCAACTTCTTCAGCCCTGACTATGCGCCTGCGGGTGAGCTCTCGGACCAAGGACTTGTTTCCCCTGAAATGCAAATAACCAATGAAACAACGACAGCCAGCGTCAATGACTATTTGGCGTTATCGATTTACATTAGAAACTCCAGTGCAACCACGCTCGATAATCAGGCAATCAGAATAGATATCGCACCTTATTTGGCGCTGTCAGGAGATCCAGAAGTGTTGTTGCAACGCATGGCAGAAAAGCTAACTGGCGGCGTTATCTCAAGTGAGCTCGAAGCAGAAGCGTTGGCAATGATAAATACTATTCCACAAGATCAGCCAGCATTCCGGGTCACCGAGGCGATTCATCAAATCGTCAGCTCTGTTGAATATGCACTGATCGAATAACCATAAAGCTGGAGATCTCAAGGTGATAAATCGTAGACGGTTCCTAAACATCAGTGGTCGCACCATGTTAGGTGCGGGCCTAGCGAGTTTGCTGCCTAGACAACTTGTCGCAGCCGATAATAGTTTTTCCGACTACAAGTGCCTGGTAAACATTTTCCTTTATGGTGGTAACGATTCGTTCAATTTGGTGGTTCCCACCAGCAATGCTGAGTACAACGTTTATGCTGCCTCCCGGCAGAATCTGGCGGTCGAGCAATTGGACCTGCTAGCGATCAACCCGGATAATTCAGATGGCGCAACCTATGGGTTCCATCCTTCTGCCGGCGCATTGCAGTCGCTTTTTGAAGCGGGTGATGCCGCAGTCATTGCGAATGTTGGACCACTCGTAGCGCCGGTAACCAAAGAACAATATTTGAGCGGTGCTGCGTCTCTGCCGCCCCAATTGTTCTCGCACAACGATCAACAGGCACAATGGCAGTCGCTGAAGGGAGATGCTTCGCTGGCGACCGGCTGGGCTGGAAGAATAGCGGACCAGCTCGCTGCGGAGACCGCTGACCAATTGCTTGCTCTGAATACCTCGACCTTCGGTACTAACTTGTTTCAGGCGGGTGCTGTATCAATTCCATACTCAGTAAGCACAACCGGCGCAAATACCTACGGCGCATTCGGCGCTGAAGCAGCGCTAGGAGCAGAACGCAGGGCTGCTTTTGAGTCACATATTGACAGCGAGTTTGGCAATGTTCACGCGAGAGCGCTCGCGGCTGTCCATAAGCGATCTTTAGCGTCGGCAGATCTGGTTAACCAAGCGCTTGCTCAAGCACCGGATTTGGCCACGGTGTTTCCTGCCTCGTTTCTGGGTGCACAGCTAAACATTATCGCACGGCTGATAGCTGTACGAGACAGGTTCGAGATGTGTCGACAGATTTTCTTTGTTGGTGCCGGTGGTTTTGATACCCATGATGACCAAAACGAATTACAGCCCGGGCTACTGTCCGATGTGGCGGACTCGATTCAGGCATTTCAATTAGCCATGGTTGAATTAGGCGTCAATGACGATGTGGTGTCGTTCACCCATTCTGATTTTGGTCGTACTTTAACGAGTAATGGTGATGGGACAGACCATGGGTGGGGCGGACATCAGATTGTAACCGGAGGTCCGGTTAACGGCCGTCAGATATATGGGCAGATGCCGATACTTGAAATTGGTGGTGATGACGATGCAACTGGCGGGCGAATCATTCCAACTACCTCAGTTGACCAGTATGCGGGGACCTTGGCAGAGTGGTTTGGTGTCGATACTTCGGCACTGGGCACCATTGCGCCGAGTCTGAGTAATTTCACAACGAGTAATTTGGGTTTTGTTTAGGTCATCCAAATGTAAGATATATTTTGGCTGAAAAGACTTACATTCGCTCGTAAACCACTTTTCCATCGACCATCGTCATATCGATTTGCATCGACAAAAGTTCTTCCATGGGACGTTCAAAAATATTTCTATCAAGCATCACAAGGTCTGCGAGCTTACCTACTTTGATCGACCCTTTGACTTCACCATCAAAAGTAGCTCGCGCACCATTAATCGTATAGGCCATCATCGCTTCCATGAGTGAAATTTTTTGTTCCGCAAACCACCCGCCCGCTGGCGCACCATTTAACGTCGTTCGATTCACCGCAGCGTGTAGCAGATATTTGGGATGGCTGTAGTATTCTGCCGCATTCGTGCCTGGCCAGTCGGAAGCAAACACCAGCGTGGCGCCGTTGGCGAGCAGTGAACGAAATGCGTAAGCGCCTTTGCTGCGCTCATGACCGATACGCTCCTCCATCCAACGCATATCATCCGATACATGGTAGGGGTTAACTTCGGCAATGACACCCAACGTCTTAAATCTGCTCATATCCTCTGGTCTTACGACTTGGCAGTGAATAACGCGAAACCCTTCAAGAGAACCACCTAGATCCTTTTGCAGCCGCTCGTAAGTATCGAGCATTAACGAGACGCCGCGTGTACCAATGGCATGTACGTTAGCAGTAAATCCGCCCCGGTGAGCTTCGGTCAGGTAGTTGTACATTTTTTCCATGTTCTCGACACGATGTTCCCTGTCATCGCTTGTATGGTTTCTGTAGCGACCGAACTCTTCTGGTTTGTCTTCATAGGGATCAAAGAACAGGGCCGAGTGGTTTCCCATGATGCCGTCGATATAGCCCTTGTATGAACCCCAACGCAGAAAGTCATCGTCGTTTCCTGTTACCGGATGCGTGTTCATTTTGATATTTTTCTGATTGAATTCAGCAGCTCGAGCTAGGTCAGCACGCATCCATACGCGCGTTGTTAACTCGCCTTTTTCCTGAAGTTCGAGGTAGACATTTTCGTAGTCTGTTTTTGTAATATCGTGAATTTCAACGACGCCATTTTCACGTAGTCGCTTCAGGGCAGATCTGGCTTCGCTCATGATACGGGCATGTGATTTTTCGGTAACAACAGCTTTAATGGTATCGATGGCTGGAGACCCCTTTCGAATAAGGCCAGTTGCCTTGCCCTCAGCATCAAGGTCCATACCGGGCAGCGGCTTCTCCAACAAACCGCTAAGTCTTAATGCTTCTGTGTTGGCGAGATAGAGTTCCGCCGGCCGCTCGAAGCTATTAATAAAAACGGGGTTTGAGCCAGTAATAATGTCAATCGTTTGGCGCGCGGGTTGCCAGCGACTGCGAAGGTCATTTTTATTTTCACCGCTGGAGCCGTCTTGCCAGCTCTCATAGGCGCCCCATGAGCCTCCCGTTATCCACTCACCATCATCTAGGTTTCTTGTGACGCGCTTTAGTTCCGCAGAAAGCGCCTGGTCATTATCAATTTTTAACAGGTTGGCATCGCTTAGTTGTTTGCCGGCCTGATTAAAGTGGGTGTGGCCATCGATAAAACCGGGTACCAGCAAGCGTTCGCCCAGCTCAATCACCTCGGTGTTTGAATCGATGTATATTTGTAAGTCGGTATCAGTTGCTTCAACTGCTATGATTCGGTTGTCTCTGACGACAACGGCACGAGCGAAAGGTGCGGTTTCTTCAGCTGTGAATATATTTCCCTTGAATACGTAGTCTGCACCGGTTGAAGTTTGAGATTGCTGCGCAGGTTCGCTGCAGGCTGTCAGCATCACCAAGCAAAACAGAATATAAAAGCCAAATAATTTCATGCACCTTGTTTCCTATCGTTTGGTTGTTTTCCCTATTGTGCGAGAAAAATAGCGGTTGGTCACATCGTTGAGATGCCTTTAAAGTCTGGCAGTGTTTGCTCAATGAGCAGCTTGGTCTGTCGCATCATGTCTTCAGCATCCGAAGCGATGGGTCGTAAAATAAATTTATGTACGCCTGCCCTGTGAAACTTTGCCGCCAGTGCGAGGATGTCGCTGTTGCCTACTGCATATAAATCCGTTGGCTCGCGATTCAGTCTTGTTTGCAACATTTCTTCGTATCGTTTGATGATCGGCTCATCTCGATCTCCAAATCGAAAAGCAAACCCAGCGCCGAAATGATCATCATCTATTGTCCGATTGTATTTGGGCAGCGTTTCTTTGATGGCAGCGATAACCGGGGCGACCTGCAGTGGGCTTTCTATGCCTGCTTGCCAGCCGGTCCCCCAACGTGCGGTCCGGTCAACCGCCGCTGGGGCTGATCCACCAACCCAGAGAGGTAGCGGGTTTTGAACGGGACGGGGTGCGATGGTCGCGCGGTCAAGCTGATAGTATTTACCTTCGAAGGTAACGTCAGTTTCTTGCCATAGTCTGGAGATGATCTCTAGGCCTTCGGCGGATCTGTTACCCCTGCCCTGAGTAGGCGTATTGGTCGCGACATAGTCCCGCGATAGGGCGCTACCGACACCGAACGCGGGTAAAAGTCTGCCATCACTCAGCACGTCGATGGTTGCACATGACTTGGCAGTTAACACTGGGTCGCGAAGACCCAGACTAGCGACGTTCATACCGAATTTTATGCGTTTAGTCCCGCCAGCAAGTGCCGCCATGACACTCATGCATTCAAGATGAGGGTCCGCACTAATGATGCGATCGCTTTGCCAAAGTGAGTCAACACCGCCGGCTTCGCAGAGATCTACCCACCGCCAGAATCCCCGTGTGTCTTCAAAAGGAAAATTTGCAATGCCAAGCCCTGCGCTAATTCCCATGAGTTCTTTCCTTTTCTCTTGTCATAAAACTAAATCCAGACCTTTTTACTGCGCGTTCAATTGTTATGGATAAACCATTGCGATAAGCATAATGCAGGTTTTCGTTCTTGCACCATAGTTGGGAAGCAATGTTATCATGGCACGTATGTGGAAAATGACTCTAAAACAAAGGCGCCGCCAAAGAGAATTGATTGCTGACTTGGATGCGTTGAAAAAAAGCCCTTATGCGAGTGTGCCACCGGGTTACAGCTTTGGTGAGGACCTTGAAGAGGATAACAAGTACGAGGAATTAGTGACGGCACTCGGCAAAATACTTGAAGAGATGCACGCACTGGAAGAGGCTGCCCGCAACTCGGGCTAGAGGAGGCAACTATGAGAGATCTCAACGGTAAAGTAGCATGGATTACGGGTGCTGGGACCGGTATCGGCTCAGGCGCAGCAATAGCGCTGGCGAGTGCCGGTATGCAGGTTGTGTTGTCCGGTCGGCGAGAAGAGAAGCTGAAAGAAGTCGCAGCCGCCTGTCACGGCAATGCGCACATTGAGATCCTTGATGTTGCAAATAAAGACGACGTGTTAGCGGTTGTCGAGCGAATCAAAACCCGCCTTGGACGTATTGATGTCATGGTTGCGAGCGCCGGTATCAATGTCAAGAATCGAAACTGGCATAATGTCACACTTGAAGACTGGGATTCCGTCATCCGCATCGACCTCGACGGTGCCTTCTATTGCTGCAAGGCTGTGCTACCAATAATGCAGGCACAGGAAGATGGTCTGATTATCAATATCTCATCCTGGGCAGGAAAACATGTCAGTGTTGTCACGGGACCGGCGTATACAGCTGCCAAGCACGCGATGAACGCGATGAACGAGAGTCTCAATATGGAAGCAGGCAGTTACGGTGTTAGGGCTTGCGCCATTTGCCCTGGCGAGGTTTCGACGCCAATTCTTGATTCGAGACCAATTCCCGTGAGCGATGAAGATCGTGCCATGATGGTTCAATCTGAAGATTGCGGTGAAGTTGTTAAGTTTCTCGCACAATTGCCAGCGCACGTCTGTATTAACGAGCTAACCATCAGCCCAACATGGAACAGAGGTTATGTTGCGCAGGCGAGACAGCAGGTGCCTGTTAAATCGAAATAGAACAATCCTTGGCATAAGTTCACCTGACCATATTGCGAGACCAAAGCGACTTGAAGTTGATTGATCTGAGTCATAGGATAGAGGTTCAAGCGAAAGGAGAAAGCGATGAGTGTGCAATATACCGAGAAGAATGGTGATGCCCGCAAGGCCTTGACCGAACGCATGTTGCAAGGTGATATGACGGTTTCGAACAAAGAAGTCGCCGCCGCTTACGAAATAGACCCCTATTTCGATGTGAATGACATACCACTCGATAGCATAGATCCATCCCACCCTGCGCTCTTTCAGCACGACACGCTTTGGGATCACTTCGCACGACTGCGTCGTGAAGACCCTGTGCACTACCATGAAGAAAGCATCACTGGTCCCTACTGGTCAGTGACAAAGTATCAGGACATTATGTATGTCGATAAACACCACGAGTTGTTTTCCTCTCAGCAACGTTTGGGTGGAATCGCTCTTGGTGGTATAGCACGTGATGATGACGATGATTTTGCGTTGCCGATGTTTATTCAGGAAGACCCGCCCAAGCACGATGCCCAGAGAAAAGTTGTTACCCCGATGTTTGTGCCTAAACAACTGGCTGAACTTGAACCGCTAATCCGTGAACGCGCCAGCTCGATTCTTGACAACTTACCCCGAAATGAAGAATTCAACTGGGTGAATCACGTGTCAAAAGAGCTGACGGGCCAAATGCTTGCGACGCTGTTCGATGTTCCTCAGGAAGACCGAATGAAACTTGTTGGCTGGTCCGACACGATACAAAATATTAATGACCCCGAAGTATTTGAAACGCCTGAACAAGGATTTCAAGAATTGTTTGAATGCCTTGCTTACTTCACAGAATATTATGAGGCTAGAAAGCAAGAGCCACCAAAGTTCGATTTGATCTCGATGCTTGCGCATGACGAGTCGACTAACAATATGACACCACAAGAGTTGTTAGGAAATATTGTATTGTTGATTGTTGGTGGAAATGACACAACCCGAAATTCGATTTCCGGCGGTGTCCTTGCTCTGAACAAAAATCCTGACCAATATGAAAAGTTACTGCAAAATCCTGGTCTGATACCAAAAATGGTTCCGGAGATTATTCGATGGCAGACGCCACTTGCGCACATGGCTCGAACAGCGCTGGCTGATACAGAGCTCGGTGGCAAGCAGATCAAAAAAGGAGATAGAGTGGCAATGTGGTATATCTCCGGTAATCGAGATGAAGACTACATTGATCAGGCAGACAAGTTCATTATAGATCGACCCAACCCCCGAACCCACACCGCATTTGGTTATGGCGTCCATCGCTGCGTGGGTAACAGATTGGCTGAAATGCAATTGCGAGTCATGTGGGAGGAAATACAGAATAGATTTCCCAGAGTTGAGGTGACTAACGACCCCGTTTTGCTTGGGTCAAGTTTTGTTCATGGTATTCGTGATTTGCCCGTCACGCTCAGAGACTAAATGTCAGGCAAAAAGTGTCTATCGCCTGGCGTCTCTCGTCCGCGACATCATCTTCTAGGTATGCGCAAGTAAAGCGTGGGCAAGAGCAAACACGTACGCTTCTCCAACTGATACTTGAAGTGACTTTATCGCGCCACATTGGGTGGTCGATAACAAGTGCGCCGCTGCGTCACAGTGCGCCACCGCTTTGAGCTCTGTTATAGAACTTTGTTGATGATCCTGGATCGATATATTCTCTCCTGTTGCCTGATAACCCAATATAAGTGACACCTGATACCTGACACCTGACACAGAGACCCGCTTGAGTTAAGTTGTCATATCAGTGTGATGATTTAGTTAAACACCATGGCTAGCGGCTATCCGACAGAAAAACTTCGAGAGCGTCACGAGACATATTCTCTTTCCTGGCAGGACAAACTGGGTTGGGCGATCGGTGAGTTGGGTGTGGCTATATATGTTGGCGGCACCATGTCATTTTTTCTATTTTATTTGACTGAGGCCCACAGCATTTCTCCCGCATGGGCTGGGGTCGCCCTGTTAGTGCCAAGAATTTGGGATGGCATCACGGACCCGTTCATGGGTGCGGTTTCTGACAGAACCAAATCCAGCATGGGCCGCAGGCGACCCTATTTATTTGTAGGTGCTATAGCTTACGGCGCCAGTTTCTACATGGTGTTATCAATTCCGGATATGGGGTCTGAAAACACGACGTTGATCTACCTTGTTGCCGGTTACTTGTTGGCTAGCACGGCAATCACCATTTTTGACGTGCCTTATTCCTCAATGGCCGCTGAGATGACCCAGTCTTACAAGGAAAGGATTAGCCTTGCAGGTTACAAGATGGTGGCTGCCAGAGTAGGCATATTGTTTGCTGGTGGTCTGGGTCCTGTCTTGTACAACTCTAAAGACAATTTGCTCGAAGGCTTCTCCTATATGGGCTTGGTATTCGGCGCTGCGATGACGATAACAGGCTTAATCACGTTCTATTTGACGCGTAATGTCCCCAGAATCGAAGCGGTAAGTCACTCGATAAACCTCAGGGCGGAAATGGCTGCGCTTTGGGCTAATCTTCCGTTCAGAATCCTTTTTTTTGGCTTCCTGTTTCAGAATATCGCCATCGGTAGCTCAGCGACGATGTTGGTTTATTTCCTGACCTTTGCCATGTTGATTGATGCTTCGCTCATTGGACCGCTGATGTTGGTCGCTGGTGTTACTTCTACGCTAGTGACACCTGTTTGGGTAATGGTTGCAGGCCGTCTAGGCAAAAAGGAAACCTACTTACTTGGGCTTACCCTTGCAATCGTGATGGCGTTACCGGGATTGGTGTTACCAGCAGAATACTATTATCTTTTGTTCGCGATTTATTTTTTGAGTGGCATTAGTGATGCCGTCAATCAACTTATGCCCACCTCCATGATTCCAGATACGGTTGAAGCTGATGAGGTGAGAACAGGAAAACGGCGGGAAGGCACAATTTTTGGGGCTATGGCGTTTTGTCGCAAGCTCGGTATGGCATTTGGCGCCTTTTTCGCCAGCTGGATTTTGCAGGTCGCAGGATTTATCGGTGGCGGTATGACGCCTGAAATGCAGACTGAATCGGGTTTGCTGGGGATTCGAATTGCTTACACTTTGTTACCCGCTTTGCTTTGGCTCGGTGCGATGATGATTGTTCGACAATATGCGCTGGGTGAACAACAGTTTGATCTAATTAAGAATGAAATCCGGGAAAAACCAGTTAGGGGCGATTGAGTCTATGACAGGTACTTTTAAACCACACGTGGAATGGTGTAACCCTGTCGTGATGATGGCGGAACATGGTGCTGTTGCGATCAGCGAGCGTTGCAGGTCTGGGCGCTATTTTCGACGGTTTGGTATCCTCGTGGCGAAAGTTGGGTTAGCGCATGTCTTCAACTGATAACTCACGAACGAGTCCGCCAAGAAGATAAAAAGACGATAAAACGATGTTTGCGTCCATTGGACCGCAGCTGAAAAGGAAAACGTTAATGAGCGAAGAAGTAAAAATTGCGGGATCTCACAGACACGCACTGCGAAGCGACGCTATTGGCCAGAGCTTTCTCTTAAACGTATCATTGCCACCTGGTTACAAGGAGGATGGTGCGCCTTACCCCGTGGTTTATGTAAGCGATGGCGCTCAGGCCTTTCTGGCGATTAATGCTGTCGTGCCTTTGATGCAACTAACCGGAGAGCTCAAACAATTTATCACCGTGGGTATCACCTACGACGTTGAAAACGCCAGAGATATGATGACCCTGAGAACCAGAGACCTTACGCACTGTGTTGGTGACATGGATGGAGGTTCACAGGAAACGCCGGAATGGATGGAGAAACTGCCTCCCTCTGAACCCGGGGGGGCGCAAAAATTTCTAGCGTTCATTAACGAGCACGTGAAACCTTTTATTCAGAACACATACAATGCCTCTGCGATTGACCAATGTTATGCAGGTTATTCGTTAGGTGGATTATTTGGTCTTTATACTCTGTTTAACCAACCTGACTCGTTTAACCGATACATTATCGGTAGTCCATCAATCTGGTGGGGTAAAAGAGATATTCTTAGCCATGAACGGCAGTATGCTGAAGCTCATAAAGATCTTAACGCCACGGTTTACATGTGTTCGGGCCGATTAGAAGAAAAAGAGGAAAAGCCTGACGCGTATTGCATGGTGAGTAATATGACAAATCTCGCGAATACGCTTGAAGACCGGCACTATCAGAGTCTTGATTTGCAACACCAGGTAATCGATGACGAAACTCACCTCTCTGGTCACCCGTTGGCTTTGATCCGAGGGTTGCGAAAGGTTTTCAGTCGTTAAACATTACGTGTAGGTTTGAGCGGGAATCTCTGTCGTTGGCCTTTGTACGTGTCCTTTTCGGCAATAAACCCTCATCAATTGATAATCAATATGGCAGCAAAAGCAGATGCCTAGACTGTAAGTCTATAAAGATGATGGTGGTTGAACTCCGAAGCAATTTCAATTCTTTCAATTTTATACCGCTGAGGCGATACAATTACCCAAACCGGAATATGAGTTTTAAAGACAGGGAAAAGCATGAAAATCGAGCCCTTTGGCGTAGAAATGTGGATGAACGAATATGAAACGAAGTGTGAATACAATTTGGCCGAAACTTGCGTCTACAGTCTGTCGGTTTCTGAATTGTTCGAGACTTGCGGACTACCTCGTGAAAAACTGGACGACATACTATCGCTGAAGCTTGGTTATGGGGCTATTGAAGGTAGTGGCAAGTTAAGATCAGCGATCTCTGCACTTTATGAAAATCAAGCAGTTGAAAACACGATCGTGACCCACGGAACGATTGGCGCGAACTCATTGGTACATCAAAGTCTGCTTTCTCGTGACGATCAAATTGTTGCTATCGTTCCCAGCTACCAGCAACACTACTCTATTCCCGAGAGTGTCGGCGCCAGGGTAGATTTATTGCATTTGAAAGCAGCGAACAACTTTTTGCCTGATCTTGCAGAGTTGAAAGACCTTGTGACTAAAGACACCAAGCTTATTGTCCTGACAAACCCCAACAATCCCACGGGAAGTCTGTTGAATCGGGCAGGGTTGGAGGAAATTACTGCGATAGCAAAAGAGGTGGATGCGTGGGTGCTCTGCGATGAGGTCTATCGTGGAACGGATCAGGCTGGTGCCGGGATGACCTGCTCTATTGTGGACATATATGAAAAAGGGATTAGCACTGCGGGTATGTCTAAAGCGTTCTCTCTTGCTGGTTTGCGGCTTGGCTGGGTTGTTGGCCCTGTAGAGATGATTAGGCAAGTGATGATCCACCGAGACTACAACACGATATCTGTTGGGGTCATCAATGATTATCTAGCGACCCTTGCGCTTGAAAATCATCAGGCGCTGCTGAACCGAAGCAAATTGATTACTCGCAGGAATCTTGAAATTTTGGCGACCTGGGTCGATAACGAGCAGTCGATCGATTGGGTGCGTCCATCTTCGGGAACGACGACATTATTGAAATATGACCTCGAGATGTCCTCTCGAGACTTTTGCATTGAGTTGCTCGAAGAAACGGGTGTGATGTTTACACCAGGCTCGGCGATGGGCATGGAAGGATATGTTCGGATAGGATATGCCAATCCAACTGAAGTGTTGCAAAAGGGATTAAAACTAGTGTCAGAATTCTTGTTTGATAGAATGCCGCGCGCTTGATGGTCGTCTAAATTAAGCCAGAGTCTCCTGCACTCGTTTTTGCAGGGCAGGAACAACTTCTGCCTCAAACCATGCATTCTTTTTAAGCCAGATATTGTTCCGTGGGCTAGGGTGAGGCAACGGCATCATGTTGTCCCCAAATTCACGCCATCTTTTCACCGTTTCCGTCAGATTCACATCTGGTTGTCTTAGATGCCATTGCTGCGCGTAAGCACCAATCACCAGATGTAATTTGACCTCAGTGAGGCGGTCCAGTAATCGTTGTCTCCAAGTGCTAGCACAACGCTTCTGAGGGGGGAGGTCTCCGGAAATCCCCTTGCCAGGATAACAAAAGCCCATGGGAACAATTGCAATTTGAAAGGGGTCGTAGAATGTTGTGCGATCGATCCCCATCCAAAGGCGAAGGCGTTCGCCGCTGGCATCATCAAAAGGCACGCCAGATCGATGGACTTTGATGCCGGGCGCCTGTCCAGATATCAAAATTTTCGCTTTCGCATGTACTTGAACGACTGGACGCGGTCCTAATGGAAGGTCGTCGCCACACAAATCGCAGGCTTTTATTTTCTCGACTGTTTCGATCAGCTTCATATGGCAATAGTGGCGATTGATAAGGCGAGCGAGCGCATTAAAAATCGATAGGGAGTTCTAGGTGTCCCGTGAAGATTGCGTCTCTTTGTTCAATGAGTACGGGATCGAAGTCCCCGAGTGAACTAGCGACCACCCCCCAGGATTTTCTCAGGAAACTAGGCATTGGGTTCTGTTCGTGAGGGTAAGGGTTGAGCATTTGAGAAAAATAAGCCCAGTGGACGTCCGCAGCTGTAAGTTTGTCGCCAACCAGGTAGGCGCTCCCTCTGGCCTGCTGAGATTTAATTTGTTGAGTGAGGTGGTCAAGAATTTCTCTGATTCTGCCTAGCGCTCTATCAGCGCTCGCGGGCGAATAGTAATCTTTATACATGGGTGTGTTGAGAATTTTGTCACCCTGCTTGTCATATCCGGGCTTGAGCATTAACAGTCTTCCGTTCCATGCAAACCCGTCTTCACCGGCGATTTCGTTGATCAATCCAACGACCTGTATTCGCTCGGCAATGTCACTCGGGAGTAGTGATGGACCCGAACCCAATCGCTCCGCGAGCTCAATAATTTCCATGGCTCTGACTCGGGGCGATTCGTCGTTGTGCATAATAATTGGTGCGTTGCGGTGTCCGGTCCAATCAACAATTTCGTTGTTCTGCTCGCCTCCGGTTTGGGCGACAACATGAAACGGTACGCTGCGAAGTCGAAATATCGCTTTTGCGGCTTCACCCCATGGTCCGGGTACCAGTCTCGTACAGATTATTCTGACGCCAGATGTGTTTTTTGCTTCTTCCAGGCTGATGTAGTTCACGTTATTTTCCTGAATCAGTGTTTTTGGATGGGTGTATTAAATCAACCGCACATGGTCAAAATATCTAACGTTATCTGGTTGTTGGTCTCAATACTGAAATAATCAGGCTGCCGTAAAAAGCCGGACAGCCCATCTGCCAATTTTTTTTACACCACCGGTGCAAAGCTGCTAATGAGTTTTTTGAATTGTGCCTGCTAGGGTTGACTACTTTTCTCTTTCTCGAGTGCCTCGGCGCGCATTTTCGCTTCAGTACCGTCAAGCCTAGCTTTCATTCCACGCTTCATTTCCTCGATAATCTTGTCGGCAAATTCATTTTTCTGAATCTCACCCCAATAAGCTGCGACTTTCGTTGTCGCCAGTATCGGGTTTTCGGTGCCTAATCGAGGCACCGTGTTTTGACACATCCATAGTGCCGGCACCAGCGTGCAGTCAGCACGCGTAAGCTTGTCTCCTACGGCAAAGTCGCCTGTACCAATATGCTGCTCTAGTGCGCCCATACCTCGCTTAACTTGTCCTAGTAGTAAATCTAGTATGCCTTGATTTGGTGTTTTAGTCATAAGCTGCGAAAGTGACATGAAGATATTATTCATCAGATAAATGTCCGCAATCCTCGAGACAACCCGAACCTTAGCCCGTTCCATTGGCGTGTCGCCAACCATTGATTTTTCCGGGTAAATATCATCAAGGTATTCAGCGATGATTTCTGACTCGGGAATAATTGTGTCGTCTACTTCCATTACGGGTATTCTGCCAATTGGAGAAATTTTGCTGAACTTCCCGGTCATAAATTCAGCGGGTAGACCGAATTCAATATCTGTGATGCCCATGGCGTAAATTTGCATGCGAATTTTCGCAGAGTAAGGGCTAAGGTCGCCGGTGATCAGTTTCATGTTTGGTCTCCAATTTCAGTTGAGGAAATGTTGGCTTAGTGAGCCTTTCTATAATAAAGCAGCATTTGATTACAGTATACAAATCAGTTCGTATTCTCTAATTGGAAGTAAAAGCTACTTTGGTAGTTAAGGTTATCGTGCGAAATTGATAGGCAATTTAACGAGTGTTTATCGTCACTGGCACAATGCACGATCGTTGGAATTTCTGGACAGGAACTATTTAGTCATTAGACTGTTCGAGCATCACTTCAAGTCACGCTAACCTTTACCAGGATGTACAAAATATGCAGAAAAATACCCAGGACGTTCGTCAAACGATCATAGATGCCTGCCTGTGGATGAATAGTACTGGCTTGAATCAGGGTACTTCCGGAAATGTAAGTATCAGGACGGACGAGGGGGTTTTAATCACGCCCAGCAGTCTACCCTACGAGGATATGACACCAGCGGATGTCATTTTGCTGCCCGGTGATGGTTTGTCCGGTGAAGCGATAGGCCCCCATCGACCCTCTTCAGAGTGGCGTTTTCATGCTGCCATTTACAAGGAGCGCGCTGATATTCACTCGGTTGTGCATTCGCATTCCACCTATGCGACGGCCATGTCGATGCTCCGACGCGACATTCCCAGCGTTCACTACATGATTGGTATCTTTGGTGGTGACAGTGTGCGTTGTGCTGATTATGCCCACTATGGCAGTCAGGCCTTGTCTGATAACGCACTGGCTGCTTTAAAAGACAGGACCGGTTGCTTGCTTGGTACTCACGGCATGATTGCCTGTGGCGGCGACCTTAAACAGGCGCTTTGGCGAGCGGGAGAACTAGAGGCGCTCTGTCAGCAATATCACCTTGCCTGTTCCATTGGTGAACCTTATGTTTTGACCTCAAAACAGGTGGAAGAGGTCCGAGAGCGAATGGAAACGGGTTATGGCGTCTGGCCTAAAGCGTGACTTTCATGTTCATCAAGCGCTTGGGTTTTGAATTTGGGTAGGCCCGTTGCTATTGCGAGAACGCCAAAAAGGATGATCAACATCGGATACCAACAATAGGGTGATATTGCCAGAGGGGAAATCCCGGCGAGCGCTGCTGCGGTGAGAAGCTGACCACCGTAGGGTACAAGACCCTGAAAGCCACAGGAAAAAATATCTAAAAGACTGGCTGTTCTTCTTGGGTCAATCTGAAATTGCTGGTTTAGATCTTTTGCGATAGGGCCTGCGGACACGATTGCGATTGTGTTGTTGGCGGTTGCAAGGTCTAAAAAGCTGACCAGTGTCGCGATGCTGTATTCAGCCCCTTTGGTTGTTTTCACGCCCCGGGTGATAGTAGTCATTAGCCAATCCATACCACCGTAAGCTTTCATTAAAGCAATGATGCCGCCGATGACAACGGCTATTGCCGCGAGATCCTGCATCCAGCCCATACCTGTTTGAATACTTGCGAATAACCCAATCATGTCGAATGCCTCCGTCCAGATACCAACGACACCTGCGCAGCCAATGCCAATACCCAAAACAGCAATCACGTTAAGCCCCATGAGCGCTGAAACAATAATGAAGATGTAAGGCAGGATAAGCTGAAACTCGTAGTTATCAGGCGCGATGTTGGCCTGCATGTCAAAATCGACGAACATCAGTGCAACAAAAGTGAGAAGTGCTGCGGGGGTAACGATGATTAAGTTGGCCTTGAATTTATCCTTGAGTCTGACCCCTTGGGTGCGCGTCGCTGCGATTGTCGTGTCAGAAATAAATGAAAGATTATCTCCAAACATGGCACCACCAATCACAATCCCGATTGCCAGCGGAATAGGAATGCCAATACTTTCCGCTAACCCGATACCGATTGGTACAATCGCCGTAATGGTCCCCATCGATGTGCCCATTGCAAAAGATATAAAGCAAGAGATGATGAACAACCCCGGCAACAAGATAATTGTTGGGACAAACAACAGGGCCCAGTTTACCGTGGCGTCGCGCGCACCAATGTCAATGGTAAGTGAATAGAAGGCACCGGCCATCAGAAATATGATGACAAGCAAAATGATGGTTTTTTCGCCACCACCAGCACAAAAAATATCAACTTTCTGCCCCACGGATATCTTGTGCTCGCGTGGGTTAAGTGTCAGTGCATAGCCGGCGGAGATCATAAAAGCGACGAGAATTGGCATTGCGCCAAAGTCGTTCGCTAGTAATCCCGTAATCACAACAAGCGACACAAACAGCAGCATCGGTGTGAGTCCGAGAAAATTCCCTTGATTGCGTGTCTTCATGCATGCATCCATCGACAAATTTTTCAGTATATCCCACCATGGGGGATGTAAATTTACTTGTCAAAAAAATTTGGTAGAGTGGAAATGTTAAATGGAATGAGCTGCATATGGGGCACACGATGAAACTTACTATTGGTCTACAGTTCCTCTGGCTGGTTGTATCCCTTCAGGCATTGGCAATGGACGAACGTGAGGCGATTCTTGAGTTGGCACGGCAGACGATAGAAAAATCACGCTATGCAACGTTCGCGACAGTTGATGACAAAGGTCAGCCCAGGACAAGGATCGTTGATCCTTTTATCCCTGACGATGAGTTTGTTATCTATGTTGCGACAAAACCCAATACTCGCAAGGTCACACAAATCGAAGATCATACGGCAGTGACGTTGTTCTACTACGACGCGGAGGGACGAAACTATGTTTCAGTCATGGGGCAGGCAGAGTTGCTGCGGGATAATGCAACAAAGCGCCAAATGAGGCGAGAAGCGGATAGCGACGAAATCTATCCGAATTTCCCTAATGATTATTTGCTCATCAAAATTCACCCGCGCCGGGTTGAAGGCCTATTACCCGGGTACCGAGGTGATCCGGACGACTGGCGTCCCATTGGTGTCGATTTTCTTGGTGAAAAATAGGCTGCGGTTACTCGCGGCTGATGACAATAGCCTCTATGACTACATCGTTGACCGGGCGGTCAGATGTGTTGGTTGCCACATTCGATATCGCGTTTAAAATATCGCTACCCTCAACAAGCTGACCAAACACAGTATGTGCTGATGTAAGTGGCGCCTTATCATAATCCAGACCGGTGTTATCAATGAGGTTCACAAAGAATTGCGACGTATTGGTGTTCGGTCCAGAGTTCGCCATGGCCAGGGTGCCCGTGACATTGCTAAGTGACTCGTCAAATTCATCATCGAATGTACCTCCGAGGATGCTCTCACCACCCGTACCGTTTCCATTGGGGTCGCCACCCTGTATGACAAAATTGGGAATAACCCGATGGAAGATGAGTCCGTCGTAAAAGCCGTTTCGGGCATGTGTTGTGAAATTTATGACTGTGTTTGGCGTAAGCGTGCGAAACAGCTGAAATTTCATGTTCCCCAAATTTGTATCGATTGTGGCAAATGTATCAAAATTAAACGCGGCTGCGAGTGTTGTGTCTATTTCTGTGTAGTTCGCGCTTTCTAGTAATTGGGCTATGTTGTTGAGCTCGGCGGCTGTCAGCGTATTGGGATTGAGTAGCGCCGCGGCTGCAGGAGTGAATGCCAGAATGTCCTTGTAGTCTATTTGTGCATCCGTATTCACATCACTTTGCAATAAATCAAAAGCAAGCCCAGTGAGCTGAATTTCTATACTGTCGGTGGACAGTGTATCTAGATTTACATCGCCATCTAACAGGCGCCTGACGGCAACTTCAGTCAGAGCGGTGACATTTGTGCCTCCCGCGCGCCAATCAGAGGCGGTACCCAGAGCCCGAATTTCGCCAGTGTTAAGCGTGGGTGTTGCATCAATTACGTTGTCATCGTCAGCATCGATATCACTACCTCCGGTGACTGTCACCAAGACCCAATCATTATCCGGAAGACCATCCAGAGTCAGGGAAAAGCTACCGCCAGTTTCAAGGTCGCTGGTGGTGCTGGTTGTCGTAGTCTCGAGGGTTTCCGTGCTGTTGCCAACTCTTGTCGCGACGACGTTTGCGCCGATCAGTGGGCCAAGTAGCACTCTATTGTTATCGTTAGGAATAATGGTAACCGTGATATTGTCACTGGTTGCGGCGCCATCATTGTCTCTCGCCTCGAGAGAAAATGAGAGTGTAGTATTTGTGGTGACGACGGGCGCAGTGAAGGACACAGATAGTGTTGTGTCGTCTGACAGGGTCACGTCAGGCCCCGTGGACTGGACCCATTGCGTGTTGGATATTGAGCCGTCGGAGTCGCTCGCTTCGCCCGAAAGGCTGACAACAGTGCCTCCGGTGACTGTCTGGTTGCTACCGGCTGAAACGGCAGGTCTGATATTAACCGGGGTGGGAGCAGGCCCTGGATCCACTGCCTCGCTGTCGTCACTGTCGCTGCAGGCGGAAAGCAAACCTAATAGAGCCAGTAAGCTGATGAGTGGAAGTTTTTTTTGTAGTGTGTTGAATACGCGATTAGTCATAGAAAATCTGGTTCTTCTATTAGTTTGTTGTCCAAAGGTGTTCGTTGTTGCAGCTTTGCTGCAGACAAGAACTGGCGATTCTAACGGTTATGTTTGGCGCTGCAAAGGTGCGAACAGTTTCAAATCAATTGAATGCCATCGAAGGATGTGGTCTCGCGGCTTGTTTCTATTGATGTAAATCAAGTAATCCTAGTTGTTATGGTTGTATAAAGGGCTGTCACGCTAACTTAAACTAGCGCCAGTGCTTAGTATTTTTATTGTGAATAATCCCCGCAGGGCTCGTTCGAATAGCTCCAAACAGCTATTGCCAAGCCTCGCGCAGATCTATTTCATCATATTCTTGGTAGTGCCCATGCTGGTGCCCAAGGGGATTTCAGGCGTGGGCAGGAACCTGCACTCTCGAATTCATGTGTCCGGTATCTAAGTCTGATCCGTTGTTAATACAACCCTGCCGAAGGCTTGTCTTGATTCGATGTGGGCATGGGCAGCCGCTGCTTCCGAAAGGTGGTAGTGGCTGTCGATGACGACCTTTAGTTCACCGCTTCCAACTTCCTCAATCAGACGTTGCACGTTTGCTCGTGCTCTAACGCCATTGAAAGCAAGCTCTGCTCCTTGAAAATAACTAATGTAGGTTTTGTTTTGACCTGCCATCTTCTGAAAGTTGGGTTGATGTATATCTCGCCCGACACCACCCATCGCCACGATCCGACCGCGGTAAGCGGCACAGCTCAGACTTTTTTCTAGATTCTTACCGCCAACTGAGTCGACAATGAGTTCAGGACCTTTACCTCCTGTTAATTCTCGCGCGGCCTGCTCGAAATCGACTTCTGTGTAATTAATACCATGATCTAGACCATAAGCTTTAAGTTTCTCAAGTCGTGACGCAGAAGAAGCGGTTGCAAGCACCGTTGCGCCTGCACGTTTTGCCAGCTGAATACCGGCAAGGCCAGTGCCACTCGCGCCTGCATGGATGAGCACTGTCTCCCCTGCCTGAAGTTTGCCAAACTCAAATAATGAATCGTCCGCAGTGCCAAAGGGAATGGGGATGCAGGCGCCGACGTCATAGGGCATATCATCTGGTATCGGCCATGCCGATCGGGAGTTCACCGATCTCAGGCTGGCATGCGAACCGCCGTTGTCTGCGGTTGTCACCCTTTGGCCAACAAACCTGTCGGTCACAGCATCGCCAATCTCGATAATGACGCCTGCGGCAAGATAGCCACCACAATACGGAGCAGGTCCTGCTGGACCAAACCCTCTGGCCAGCACATCACCGCCTTCAATGCTCACTGCGTGAACCTCTACGAGCACATCCCGTGGACCTACCTTTGGATCTTCAACTTCTTCGTATTTAAGTACTTCGGGGGTACCACCTTCGTAATAGACAGCAGCTTTCATTTTGAAAATCCTGTGTGTTTGGTTGGACTGAGAATACGACTGAGTCGTGGCTGTGTCTAATAAAAAAAAGGGATGACCACATCGGGCCAATATTCATAAATACCGTTTCGATTAGGCTTACCGATGCTGTTAGTGGAGGGCTGGGTGCTAGTATTCGACGTTAACTGGTAACAAATTAGCTGGGGGAGCGAGCAGAAAATTGTCTGCTTAAAAGATATCTGATGACGACGACAGAATGGCAATTATGTTTAATAGCGTGATAGATTACTGGAGGAGTGTCTAACGTTATTTGCGATAGGGCTCGCCCATCATAAAAGTAGGGCATATCAAGTATTTCTGATTTGGCGCTGTATGTTGCTGAGGTCTCAGGAAAACCGGTATTGTTAACTTAAGTTCCTTTAGCGCATTAGAAATTGAACGCTTGCACAAGCACTAGTATCAGCGGGGGAAGCACCTTGAGCGAAGTCGCGGAGAAGAAAAGTTTCTGGCAGAGTAGATATACAGTAATTTTAATGTGTTTTGCTGCTACCTTTGTTTGTTATATCGACAGGGTAAACATTTCTGTTGCTATCATTCCCATGTCGGAAGAGTTTGGGTGGGACGTCCGTACTCAGGCCGCAATTCTCTCCTCTTTCTATATTGGTTACCTAGTCATGCAAGTTTACGGTGGCAGGTTGGCCGACAAATTTGGCGGCAAGTTGGTGCTTGGTTCAGGCGTGCTGATCTGGTCATTATTTACGATCATGACGCCTTGGGCCGCCGTCTCCGGCATCATCGGTCTTATAATGACCCGTATTGGTATGGGTTTAGGCGAGGCCGTAACATTCCCCTCTGTGTACTCGCTTATTACTCGATGGTTTCCGGCTGACGAGAAATCTAAGGCGGTGGCATTTAATGCTAGCGGTATACCGATTGGCACTGTGTTCGCTCTCGTTGTGACACCTTTGATTGTTTTGCATCTTGGTTGGGAATGGGCATTCTATTTGTTCGGCTTAGTTGGTGTTTTTTGGTTTATCGCTTGGCAAAAACTTGTCACTACGACACCACAGGAACACCCACACATTAGTGTATTGGAGCTTCAGTATCTTGAAGAGAATGCTACCGCTTCCGGTACGGTATCAGAAAGCCCACCCTGGGGTGGCTTTCTAAAAAATAAGGCGGTATGGGCGATTATTGTTGCCCACTTTTGTAACAACTGGACACTCTATGTAATTCTTTCTTGGTTACCGAAATATGTTAACGAGGGACTTGGTGTCAGCTTTGCCGCGGTAGGTTTGATTGCCATGTTGCCGCATATTACATCGTTTTTCTGCTTGAATATTGCGGGCAACATCGCAGACCGAATGATCAAAAGTGGTATGGATGTGACGTTCGTCCGTAAGTTGATGCAGAGCATAGCCTTTGGCGGTCTGGCTGTGTGTTTGTTGCTCATTGGCACGGTAGATACGGTTTGGGCAGCGATAAGTATCTTGTGTCTGGGTAAAGTTTTTTCGGCCGCAGGTGTCGGTGGCTACGCCGTTAATCATATGGATATTAGCCCAAAACATGCGGGTACTCTGATGGGTATCACCAATACGGCAGGAACGATCCCGGGAATCATTGGTGTATTTATCTCGGGTTTGATTCTTGAAGCGACAAACTCATGGGCCATGGTGTTTCAAGTCACTGCGGGGGTCACACTCTTTGGTATGGTTTTCTATCTGTTATTCGCATCCGGCGAAAAGCAGTTCGATTAATCTGGCACCGCAGGCATGCTATAGGGAAGACCAAAATTTGTTCAATGCAGCAGCTCCGGCCTTCGGGTCCTGTAGCATCCACCAATGGCCAACGCCGTTTAAAAACTCGACTTCAGCCCCAGCGCGCTCTGCTGAGTTTCGAGCCATGGCTTCGGTTCCCACATAAGTGTCTTCTTCGGCAATAATGACAAGGCCCGGTCTATCCCGCATCACTGAGAGGTCACGACCTAGTTCCTGCATGACCGGCTGAGCGGCATCCCTGTAGAGCGCAAGAATACAACGTCCCATTTCTTCATTACCAGCTGCGGCAACCTCTGCCGCTATTTCCTCAGGCATGCCTAAACTAGCAAACTGCGCGGTTCTGTCAGCCAGCGGCGCAGCGACCATCGCGGCAACAACTTCCTCGCCAACTTCTGGTTTTTGCCAGGCCTGCGCCATGTCGTGCCAAATGTACTCTGGGTGCAATACTCCTGCCAGGTCAACTGTCCAGGAACGCAGCAAATCTGGACGAGTTAACGCGACTCCCGCAACGTGTCCTCCACCCCAGTCGTGCCCAACTAGGTCGACAGGTTCACCTATTGCTTCAAGCATTGAAATCAGCCATTCAACGTACGCTACGCGCGTTGCTGTCCAGCCAATTGGCGTAGATGCACCAAAGCCCGGAGGAGACAGCAAAACAACATCCTCTCGATCAAGTTCAGGAATCAAGAGATTCCATATAGCCGATGATTCGGGGTTTCCGTGAACAAATACTGCTGGCATTAGCGACTCCGTGGTGTGGCTTGAGGGTACAAGGATCGTAAGCCTACGACAAATCAGCCATAAAAAAAAAGGCTAAATAGGTGGGGGCTACTAAGCGCTTGCCAGCGCGAGGAACAGGCAATGGTTCACGACTGAGTAATTAATTGATGCTTATTTGTTCAGAAAGTTCAGCGGCAGACCAGCGCAGTGCCAGGGTATTGATACAAGGCTCCCAGTGCTGGAAAGTGTGATGTAGGCGGTTTTGAGATCCTCTCCCCCGAAACAGATGTTTGTGGTCAGTATGTCTGGCATTTCGATCAGTTGGGCCCGTTCACCGTCGGGCGAGTGAACGGTTATTCCCCCTGTAATGAGTGTGGCAACGCAGATGTTACCCTCTGCATCAACAGCCAGTGAGTCAAACATGTGGTAGTCAGGTATCTGAGCCAGCATGCGCCTGGCGCCGTCGATTACGCCGGGTTCGGAGATATCGAAACTCCAGAGTCTGCCCGTTGGCGTTTCAGCAACATAGAGCTGGTCTTCAGCGGGTGATAGGCCAATGCCATTTGGGGCTTCCATAGGGAAGATGACTTCCCTGATGTGTTGACCGTCGATGGTGGCATAGTAGACGCCAGTGCGGTCTTTGTCTCTAGGGCGATTCTTACCATGATCGGTAAACCAAAACCCGCCTTGACGATCAAACACGATATCGTTCGGACCTCGTAAAGGGTTGCCGTTGCATTCGGTGTAGAGCACGTTGACTTCGCCACTCGAAAGGTCGACTCGCTCGATTCTTCCGCCGCTATAATCGTTTGGCTGGTCTCCCGGAAAAACCAGGCTGTTTCGCTCATGCCACTCAAAACCACCGTTGTTACAGATATAGCAGGCACCGTCTGGCCCTATTGCTGCACCATTGGGTCCGCCTCCAGGTGTTGCTATGACCTCGATGCTACCTTCCGGTGATACGCGGCTGACAGTGCCCCGCTGGATTTCGACCACAATAATACTGCCGTCGGGCATAGCGATTGGACCCTCGGGAAACTGCAAGCCAGTGGTGATTTCTGTTATTTGGTGCATGTCTTTTTCTCCCGGTTATTCTGGGCATGGTATTAACGATACGGTCAACGCTATCTGCGTAATACTATATAGTCGAACAGTGACTCAGGAAAGAGGGGGCAACCTGATTTAGAACCGGCTATGCCCACCATGGAATACAGAAGCCTCTGTGCATAATGTTGCTTGTCGACCAGCGTGACACCACATTGGGCTAAAACTAAGGCGAACAGCGAGGTAAACATCATCAAAAATTCTTCGGAACGGCAAGTCATGCTTGTGGTTGGCGCGAGTGGCATTGTTGGCCGAGCAGCGCTCGAGCTCTTTGACCAACTGCCCGGTTGGGGGGCTATCGGTATATCACGTCGTGTGCCTGACCTTCCTGATGTCGAACATATCGCTCTGGACCTTACCAATGCAGAAGCGTGCGCGCGTGTGGCGGCAGAGTTGCATCAGGTTACTCACGTGATTTATGCCGCCTTGTTTGAGAAGCCAGGTTTGCTAGCAGGTTGGACAGAGCCTGATCAAATGCAAACAAACCTACAAATGTTGAAAAACATCATGGTGCCCTTGCAACGTTCAGCACTGGGATT
>ENA-ORDA01000275-ORDA01000275.1-marine-metagenome-genome-assembly--contig:-NODE-275-length-54200-cov-32.510689_pt1 | contig 54200 bp, 50 predicted proteins | sample MGYA00237778_ERZ508506 | MGnify/ENA primary metagenome ERZ508506 (study PRJEB26177, sample SAMN06267891) | marine metagenome | isolation source: Monterey Bay, California, USA | place: Pacific...
GGCGTCGAGATGCAAACCCGCAGCAGCGGCGGCGGGCTGTTCAAGAGCCTCAAGAAGATGGCTTTCGGCGGCGAATCGTTCTTCCTAAACACCTTCACTGCAGGCGCAGCAGGTGGCTGGGTCAGCGTTGCACCAGGCTCCCCCGGTGACATCCAAGGCTTCGACCTCGTTCCAGGTCAAGCCCTGTTCATTCAGGGCGGCTCCTACCTTGCTTCAACCCTCAACATCCAAACTGACACCAAATTCCAAGGTGCAAAGGGCTTCCTCAGCGGTGAATCCATGTTCTTCGTTCAGGCAACCTGTGCAGAAGGTCAAGGCCGTGTCTGGTACAACTCCTTTGGAGCCATCAAGCAAATCCCAGTTGAGCCAGGACAAACCATCACCGTCGACACCGGCCACGTTGTCGCATTCGATGCTGGCGTTCAATACACCATCAACAAGGTCGGCGGCATGAAGTCGTTCCTCGTCGGTGGCGAAGGTCTCGTGATGAACTTCACAGGTCAAGGCAACGTTTGGATCCAGACACGAAACGTCGGTAGCCTCGCAGCCAAGCTCGTTCCGTTCTTGCCAAGCCGCGGTAGTTGAGCACCGCTCACCTTCCAACGAAGGCACGCTGAGAGGGTTCGAATCCTCGCCAACGGTTTGCTACGCCAAGCCGGCACATATCTGATATAGAGCACTCTAAACCATCAACCATGAGTGAACACTGGTGGCATGATGATGACCCACGAGCGGTTGAAGCAAGGCAAATCATCTTCGGCCTGCAAAATGAATTGGCGCAAGCCAAGGAGGAATTGACCATGCTAAGGGCTCAGGTGAACCGCAACTCCCTCGGCCATAAGCACCAGCATCCTTCACGGTTCAGATTCATCCCTGAGGAACTCACATGGCGCGAACATGAGGCGAATGCGCGTAGGATGGGTGGCTACCTCGCCACCATCACATCGTCACGGGAAAACCAAGATGTCCGATCTGCTGCAGGCGGTCGAACAGTCTGGATTGGCGGTGTGCGCCACGGACAAGGAAACGGTGGAGGCTCAAACCACTGGCGATGGATCAATGGCGAACGGTGGATTTACGTCAACTGGAACTCGGGCGAGCCAAACAATTCTGGCGGGCATGAAAACAGCGTCCAAATGTATGGGAATGGCAAATGGAACGATGTTCACCCCTATCAGCGCTGCCCAGCAGTGTACGAATTCACCCCCCGATTCCGCTGATTTTAGTGGATGGATGAGTCGGAAAAGGTCGCAAAATCGACGTCTAACGACTGTATCCGAGGCGAAGACAATATAACCACAGTGGAATGGTGGAACCGGAGAGGAAACTCTTCAGGGAAAGAAATGAGTTGTTCACTCGACATTCCACTTGGCCCCTCCTGCAGAGACCCAAGCCTTGAGGCCGACCTTCAGGCTAGGCTGGATGCGGGGCATCGTGTCATCGCTGTTGGCGACATCCACGGGCATGTAGCGACGTTTCGAGCCCTGCTCCATCGCTTGCAACTTGGCAAAGAAGACCGAGTCGTCTGCCTCGGCGACCTCATCGATCGAGGCCCTGATTCCGCTGGCCTCATCTCATTGGTTCGAAACGATCCACGAATCGTGTGCATCAAAGGAAACCATGAGCAAATGGCCCTTCAATCCATTACCTCAGAAGGTCAAGTTGAATTGTGGCAGCCTTGGCTTCAACGGGGTGGTAAATCAACATGGGGCTCGTACATTGTCAGGGCAGAAGGGGACCTTTGGCAGGCAAAGTCAGATTTCTTCAACGACGCAATGTGGATGGACAACCTCCCCACACAAATTGTCTTAGATGGAATTCGTCTTGTTCATGCGGGCTATGATCCCCGAATGCCACTGGATGCTCAGGGAGAAAAGGAACTGTTGTGGATTCGCAAACGATGGTTTCAGCATGACCAACCTGTGGACCCGGCAAGAATGGTGGTGTTCGGCCATTCCACCACAACCAAGGTGGGCCGGTCGGGTGGCGAGGTGGCGTTCTCTAAATTCCACCTTGACGATCGACGTCCAGCGTGGGTCGCTATGGATGTCGGCGCTTACAACCATGTTGCCCCGGGAATTGCCGCCATCGATGTTCGAACCCTTCGAATCACAATGCAGACCACACTCCGGTCGGAGCGTTGGTTTGAAACTGGTTCAAAAGAAAAGCAGAAAGGAAACAAACCGAAGATGTGGCGTCAAGAAGGCAATCGGAAAGAAGCTTGGATTGCTGAACATTACGGTTTAGCAGCGCTTCGCATGAGCACGAGAAAAGAACACATTGCGGAGCTGAAAGCCAAGCGACGCCTTCGAATGGCTGGCGTGGTTCTCGAGCAAGCGGACCTCGCAAACACTTCCTATCCACGCCCATCCCAAACAAAGAAGGAGGCGCAAGGCGACGAGGAAGTGGAAGAATGGGATTGGGTGCATGAAGGGCAGCGTATTCGCCGTGGTCCTGGCACGGAAGCCAATCGCAGCCCTCCCCACCTCCCTGGTCCAACAGGATTCACTGTGCACCAGCGAGATCATGTGAAAATCGCGGCCTTAATCTCCACAGAACATACATCGTCAGCGTGGGCAAAGCGACGTCGCTCACAAAAATCCTGAATCTACTACGAGCCGGAGGCCCTGCTTGATACCGGGGCTCCAATGAAACCGTCACTCAGTGTATTTTCCACACTACGGCTCTGATGACGGTTATTCGACCGAAGAGCGCCGGAACTACCCTCAGACTTTCCGATAACGGGAAGAAAGAGTTCCTTTTTACCGAAATGGAACCTTTGATGCTTGTTTGATGCATTAAAGCGAACATTCAAGAGGGTTCACATGGTTCTTCTTTTCCATGGCCAAGACACAAACCCTCGCCAACGGTCGCAACGCAACCACAATCGCTCTTCGAGCGGCAGTGATGCGAGTCGTAAAACAGCGAAAAACGCACCGAAACTTCTTGATGGCAGCAGCAGAAACTGAGGCTCGATTGCTGGAAGGTCAACCAAATTCAATTTTCATGTACGGCCTGTGATCCATTTTACCCCAACATACCCACTCCCTCATCCGCCCTGTATGCATTTCCTCCGAAGGGCGGGTGAGGTGACGGCCTGTTCCGAACCGTTCATGATGCGCGAACCCTTCGCCCCATCATGGAACCTCTTGCTTGGGAAGCAATCCTCACTGCGGGGACATTCTTCATGCTTGGGGCAGCCTCTCCCGGACCAAGCCTCATGGTCGTGCTTCGCAATACGATGATTGGTGGACGTAGGCAAGGTGTGGCGTGCGCCGTTGGACACGGAATAGGATTTGGTCTCTATGCTGGAAGCGCTGTCTTTGGACTCATTGTGTTGCTTGAGCAGGCACCTGATGTTTTCCTGTTGCTCCAAATCATCGGGGTGGCGCTGCTTGTATGGTATGGGTGGAAAATGTGGACTTCGACCATTGATGCAGAATCATCAGACAACGACCATGCGAACATCCGACACCGGCAAGGTTTCACTGAAGGATTTGCAATTGCATTCTTCAATCCTAAAATCGCTCTGTTTCTCGTGGCTGTCTTGGCGCAGGTGCTCGAACCGGGCATGGGTCTGAACACCAAATTAGCCATTGGTGGACTTGGCATGTTCATCGATACCACTTGGTACCTCATCGTAGCGATCGCACTCACTGGAACGCGTGCGGTTGAACTGTTGCGAAAGCATGGACAAATTGTCTACAAAGCCACGGCCGTGGCTCTGTGGTTGTTTGCAACCTCGGTGACCTACAGCCTCGTCTGATTACTTTTGACAACGCGGGCACAGGAACGTTGAGCGATTGCTCTGAACAATCCGCTCGATCGTACCGCTGCATCCGTCCTTCAAACATGGCCCGTCCTCTCGGTCGTAGACTTGGAAGTGGTGACCAAAATAGCCGAGTGTTCCGTCCACTGCTGCGAAATCGTTGAGGGTTGAACCTCCGACTGCAATCGCCGCATTAAGAACTGATTTCACTTCATTGACAAGGCGCTCCAGACGCTTTGTTGGACCTCCGTTTTTCTTGACCAAGGTGTTCGAAGGCGTGGTCGGTGCAATCCCTGAGCGATGAAGCGCTTCGCAGGCGTAAATATTGCCAACACCGACAACAAACCGTTGATCGAGCAGTGTGATTTTGATCGCTGAGCGCTTTTTCCCAATGCGTTTGGCAGCAATTGATGCGTTCCATCCGTCAAATGGTTCGGGTCCAAGGTGTTCCAGCAAGGATTGAACAGGCTCCTCAGCACGTTCAAACACATCAGCGATACCAAACCTTCTCGGGTCGGTGTAAACCGAAACGGATCCATCATCAAACCGGAATTCCATGTGATCGTGACGCCCGTCAAATCCCGTTAACGCCCCAAAAGGAGAGGCTGTTTGAGGCGTTGGACCAGGATCGATTCGTGCGACTTCATCAGGCGTCACGAGGGTGTACCGGCCACTCATGCCCAGATGTGAGAGAAAAACTGCCCCGTCCTCTAAATCAATGAGGAGGTATTTTGCCCGCCGACGAACACCCAAGACCGTTTGACCTGTCAGGCGTTCCGCCATGTTTGCTGGGAAAGGGAAACGGAGGTCCTTGCGACGAAGTTTGACATGCTCAATGCGACGACCCACCCAAGCTTGCTCCAAACCCGTACGGACCGTCTCAACTTCGGGTAACTCAGGCATAAGGGATCACTCCGTGCGAATGACATGAAACAAGACGTGGTTGTCCTCATAGCCTGTCAATTCAATGCGCTCTTCGACGTCGAAGCCTGAGGATTGCAATTGCCGTTCAACCTTCTCAAACAAAGCGGCCTCACCTTCACCAGTCCATCGTTCGCTTGCGGCTTTGAGCGACAAAAGCCCTGTGCCACCAATGTTGAGGAAGCGACGGCAGGCACCGATGAAAATGTCCACTTGACCTGCTTGAGCCACGTCTTGGAACAGCCAGTCCACTTTCCTCGGCAAAAGCACACCCCATGCTGCGTGTTTTCGAGCATCACCAAGAACAGGAACGAGGCCTGGTCGTGATTTCGCCATGTGGGTCAATTCTCTCAAGCAGCGCGGTGCCAAATCGACTGCGACCAAGCGCCCCTTCAGTTCGTTGTCCTGACCGCATAGATGGTCGTGAAGATGGCTGATCGATGTGCCGTGACCTGCACCAAGGTACAGCACAGTTGTTCCTTCCACTGGCAAAAGACGAGCAGCGTCATTTCGAGTCCTGAGAATCCCTGCACCAAGTTTGGAGCGGGTTGGGTCCCATCGTCGGCATTCCATGCTCTGAATCCGACGGAGTGATTCACCGTAGACGGAATGCCCCGGAACTGCGTTAATGGTCCAGATGGCTTTTCCTTCACGCATCACACCCCACGAAAGGGCTTCTGAACGTCGTCGGTTGTTTCCACGGCCCATTGAATCACCTCAATTCCGTCGAGAAGGGGGGCGAGGGTGAGCGGCTTTGATGGCCTCGACTTTGTCATCGAGGGCTCGCATCTCTGTTTCGCCCCACGCCTCGCCTTCAAACGCATCTATTTTCGCTGCGATGCTGGCACGAGCGGCGATTGTTCTCGCAATCTTTCCACGTACCCAACGAGGGGATCGTGAAATCCACGGGTGCATGAAGATGTGTCCGTGTTTTGGCGGTGGTGCACCCGTCTTTAGATGGTTGAAAAATGCCTTTTCAGCACCGAGCACCTGAACCGTTCCAGCAGGAAGTCGAGCCAAGCGCATGCGGCCGTGGGCTTCGACGCACAAGCGAGCAGCGAGGAGTGGGCCGAGAAGGGCAGAAAGCGAAGGAAGGTGGTCTTCTGACAAGGTGCGAATGCCATTTTCCATGCGATCCAGTTGGCCACGGAACACTGCCACACTTCCGCCCCATTCCTTCAACGCCTTCCATTCAGGCTTGCTTGGCCCAACCGGCGGCAGCGTAACCTCAAGGGTTTTCGAGAGGTGTTCCAATGATTCAGCTTCGCCAACCAGTTTGCCGAGCGATGAACGGTCTTTGCCAAATCGGGCTTCTGGGAGGAAGAGACCAACCCATTCGACCAAACGGGCTTCCATGGTGATGAACGTGCTGCGAAGTTCATCGCTGGCTCGCATCAAGTGTTCGAGGCGTCGATCGGGATCGCCTGCAGCTTGTGCAACGCCGTTGTTCGCCATCGCAAGTGCAGCAGCATCAACAGCAGCCTGGGCATCTTCGTCGGGAAGCGGCCATTCTGCATCAGGTAAATCCAACTCGCCATGAATTCGAATCGTAGCGTCCGGAAAGCGGTCTTTGAGCGTGAGTGCTTCAGGGGTCAAGCCTTGCGCTGCAATGCATTCAAGCCGTGCGACAACGGTACGTTGGTCGTAAAAACCATCCCACTGCTCGACATCAAGAATTGCTCCTGTATCATCAGCAACCGCAGCGGCTCGCCAATCGTACCACAACCACATGGTTCACCCTAGGGTGTTTCTGTCTTCATCCCTTCCCTTGCGCTTGATTGCTCAGCACTGTTGCTCACTTTTATTCACCCGTTGGAATAGAAGTTCGATGCCGGGTACAGCCAAAAGGCTAAGTAGAGTATTGACTGGGCTGTAGGTATGTTTTGCCCACAATGTGGAACTCTGGCATTCCCAAGTCCAAGCGGGGACATCTCCTGTACCAATTACAAATGTGGCTACAACGGCCCTGCAAACCTTGTTATCAAGGGTACGGACGGCAAAGATGTCGATCTCTCCAAAGCAAAATCCAGCACAGAAGCAAAGTCAAGAAAATACGAAGTCATCAAGGATTCGGACAAGTTGCAAGGTGTGTTGACGACTGGCACATACATGTGTCCAAAATGTGACAAGATGGAAGTCTTCTCTTACCTCGAGCAAACTCGTTCAAGCGATGAACCAGAAACCCGTATGCTCACCTGCAAGAATTGTGGGCACGGCTGGCGAGAGTACTGAGCACTTGTTCAGTTCTGTCCTTGCAAGCCACGCATCGAAGCATCCCCTCTCAGCGCCTAGGCCTCGCTTGGCGTCGTGCGAACAAAGGCAAGGTACAATGCTACACCCACGGGCATCAACATCACACCGAAGAAGACAATCGCTGCTGCCAAACCCCTCGGTGTTTTTTCCTCTGTGCATCGAATCCACATCCAGCGGGTCACGAAGATATCACCGGCGACCATGTGAGCCCATGCGGCTGCGGCGCCGGGTTTCGAACCCATGAGGGCAGCAAGTCCTTCGAGAACACCTGTTGGATCAGTGAAGTCTTTTGCTAGGTCAATGAGTCCTTGGGGGTCAGCAATGCTGACAGCCCACCAAATGAGAATGGGGCCAAGGAAGAAAAGAGGGCCTTGCATCGCTTTCTTCGTTAACTCATGATCGGGGAACACAAGCATTCCGAACCAGAAGGGCCCGACCCACATCGTTGAGAGAAAGAAAGCATAGTCGTAGACATCCATGGCGTATGTTCTATCGGTTCTTTTTTAGTACCTCGTTTCCAATTGAAGTTCCTTGAGAACGGCGATGCTTGAATATAGTAGCAATTTTTCGAATTGACATGGAAAAAGGGTTTTGGCACGAAGCGACACAAAATCACCCGGAGGGCCCAGATTTCTCTTCTCTGCCCGAACATTATGATGAAGGCTTTCTCGCTAAGTATGACGAATGTAAAAAAATTCGCGTTGACTTGACCAACGGCATTTTGAGCATGAAACCATCAGCAACATTTTCAGCACGGATAGGCCAAATCTTCGGTGGAATGGGCTGTATCCTTGTCGGCATGCTCGGGGTTCTTTCTTTGTATGGATTCATCACAGCAGTGATTGAGGGTAAGTTGATGGAAGACGTTTTCAACGCCGAAGGCAATTGGTTGTCGATGTTTGGTTTCATAGCGGTTACACCGTGGATGATTTTTCTTGCTTCCGAACGCTTCAACGGATTTCGAACATTGGTGTTTGATGTAGCCAAAGGGAGCGTTTCTTCCAAGCCTAAACCCATAGCTATTGGTAAGGTGAAGGCGTTCACGCACGAGAAGGTACAGGCGATTTTGGTGAGAAATCGTGATTTTGTGGAAACACCAGGCCATCCAGATACGCAGGCGAAATATTCCGATTATCTTGAGCCGGGAGTTTACCTTTTGACCTCAAAAGGGTTTCACTCCATTTTTTCGTTGCTTTCTCCGGAAGTTGCTGTTGATGCAACCGGGCCGTTAGCGGAGTACTATGGCGTCGAAGTGTTCATCAATCCAGATGAAGAGGTTGACAACGCTGACGAGTATGAGAGGAGGTACTTCAATGCCTCAGTAGGAAATCACCCGTATTGATCTCATCCAATTGTTCACAAGGTGTATTCCATTTTATTGAGAACTGATTTCCAAAGGTCGTTTCAGCCAGTGATCCAGAACAGATACCACAAAACAGCCTCTAAGAATTGGTGGTTTTGAAACCAAATGATTCATCGATGCGTGGTGCAGGCAAAACCTGCTGGCGCATCAGTAGTCGTTTTCGACGCGAGGTGCGAGGAAGTACTGCACGTTTGCAGCACCGTCATTGAAGGAGAACTTCATCGAGAGTGGGTAATTCTCACCAAATCCAACTTCCACAGTTTCCAATGGGCCGAAGACCTTGGCCATTGGCACGAGGTAGGTGAGGGAATATTGGCTGCGAGCAGGGTTTGCACATTCAAGCGACTGGAGTTCGTCCTTGTGGAACGCAACGGTGACGGAATCAGTTGAGCCTTGGACGTGAACGGTGAATGTGTTTGCGTCGATGCTGAGGTTGACCAAATCACCGACTTGGCGAGCAGCACGGAGCGCTTGAGCCAGATCTGCTCCAGAGAGTTTGACCGTACATGGTAATTCCAAATTTGGAAGCGTTGGTACGTTCATTGTGGAATCGTCGAGTGGACGGATGTTGCGGTCAATCTTGCCGAGGTTCAGTGTAAAGACACCGGATTCAGCGTTGAACGCCATTTCGATCATATCAGTCGCGCCGCCGAGGCTCACGAGTTCCTTGATCTTCCGAAGTTCCAAGCCAAGCTTGTTTTCGTCAATTTCCCAGGTGTCAAATGCAGCAGCGTCAATGTTCATCTGAATCATTGCGACGTGCGACGGGTCAACGACCCGTACTTCCATTCCACCTTCACCGAAATCAAAGCGTGCGTCTTCAACGACAACACCCAATGTTTCGATAATTTTGCTCATCAAGTCCTGCCGGGCCGTGACGTTCAACATATGAGATACACCCCTCTCCAATTCCTCTGCTTTTTTGACGGCTTATGAACTTACCATTCACTGTTGATAAAAAGGGGGCGTCGGGCGCGGTAATTCGTACACCCGGAATTCACCGCGCATATGGCGGCTCGTCACAATTGAATGCCCTTGCATTCTTATGGAAAGCGACCCTCGCCAAACCATGAGCGAAGGACCTGCCTCGGTCGACCCTTTGTTGAAAGCCGACGGTATGCCGTTCAAAATTGCCGTGTTGATTCCAACCATCAACAACGCCGATGAACTCGACATCGTTCTCGAACGCCTTTCCAAGCAAACATATGGGGACTTTGAAGTTGTTATTTCCGACTCCAAATCCAAGGACCATACAAAGCAAGTCTGCGAAAAGTATGGTGCAACGTGGATTGAAGACCCGTCTCGAAACCGAGCAGATGCGTGCAACTACGCCCTTCGACAAATGGATCATGAACTCGTGCTGTTCACCGACGACGACACAATTCCACCGTTGGATTGGGTCGAAAAGTTGGTTCGATGGTTCAAGGACGACAATGTGGGTGCAGTAGGCGGACCAAACTTCGCACCCGATGAAGATCCCTTCGGAGCAAAATGCGCCGATGTAGCGTTCTGCACACGCTTCATGACTGCAGGCACCCGCTACGGAGCCCAACCAAAAGGCGAACTCGTACCAATCACCCACAACCCTGGCGTCAATTGCGCTCACAGAATGGCCAACCTCCGGGAAGTCGATTTCTTTGAACCTGGATGCATTGGTGCTGAGGATGTTGTGCTCGATGCGAAAATCCAACGAGCGGGTCACAAGTTATTCATCGATCCATCAAACGTGATGCCACATCGAAGGCGCCGCCCGTTCAAGCCCTACATGAAGCAAATGCGAAACTATGGCTACACTCGCATGGTGGCCAACAAGCGCTGGCCTGAAATTGCCGTGTGGTCACATACCGCAATCGGTTTCTTCCCTTGGCTCGTGGTTGCTACCTTGCTCGCCATCGCCTATGGCGCCCTCAACGGCGGACTGGCAGACGAGTATTGGTTGACGCTCTCTGGCGAATGGCCCATTGAACGGATCTTCGCCCACATACTACCCGTATTCATCGGCTTTTACATTGCTTTAGCATGGTTTGGTGCAGCGATTGGGACCTCACCTCATCGTTCGTTTGGCACGGTGTTTTTGGCTCCGTTGTTCGTCTTCCTTGCTCATTGGGCGTACGGCCAAGGCGTCAACAAAGCATGGCGGGAAATCCGTCGAACTGGTGGAAAGGCCGGTGAAGGCGCTCAAATCGACGACCGAGTTCGCACCGCTTGAATGCCACACCTTGAGCAGAGGCTGGCCGTAGGAATTCCATCGTGAAAATCGACCAACAATCAGTTCGCCATAGGCAACACCTTTGACGGCCACCAAAATCAACCTGCATGGCGCGTCGGAGCATTGCAGATCGGCTCGCTGAACTCGACCGCCCGGATCAACGAACCGATGAAGAGGAGATTTGGGGCGTTGTTCGAGCCATCCTTACCGTCAGTCGAATTGTTGTGTTTGTGGGCATCATCGTGATTTCGGAAATGCTCGAAGAACATTTCTTCAACGGACTGAGCCTTGGCATTTGGTCGCTCATTATCGGCATTCCACTGTTCATAGCCATCTCTGTGGCCATCTTCATGGGCGACACCTGGTTTGGCGAGGATGAAGAAGAGAAGACAGCTGTGCTGCGGCCAATTCAACAGCGCCTCTAATCTTCGCTCGAACTCAACCCAGCCATGTCACCGGTTTGGATGGTCCACTGGCTCGCATACACGCCACCAGCAGCCACGAGGGAATCGTGAGTGCCACGTTCAACGACTGCGCCATCGACCATCGAGAGAATTTCGTTGGCATTGCGGATGGTGCTCAATCGGTGAGCAACCGCAATGGTGGCTCGGCCAGAGCCAGAAGCGATCAGGTTCTCTTGGATCTTACGTTCGGTTTCAGCATCCAACGCACTGGAAGCTTCATCGAGAATCAGCAAACTCGGTGCCTTTAGCAAGGCTCGTGCGAGTGAAACACGGGCTCGTTGCCCACCACTGAGTTTTGCGCCACGATCGCCAACCATGGTGTCCAATTTATCTTCCAAATCTTGAATGAAGTCCCATGCACCAGCGAGTTTGAGTGCTTCCTTGAGTTCTTCTTCATTTGCTTCTTGATTGTATTTTACATTGTCACGAACCGTGCCGTAGAACAAAAATGGCTCTTGGGAAACGAAACCGATTTTGTCACGAACCGAGTCAAGGGTGTAATCATTGATGCTACGACCGTTGATCAGCACATCACCGCTATCAGGGACATAGTAACGCATTAACAATTTGAGAATGGTGGTTTTTCCGGCCCCTGTGTGGCCCATAACACCGAGGAAATCACCGCCATTGGCGACGAATGAAATACCACTCAACACCTTGATGGTGGTGTTTGGATAGGTGAAATGAACATCTTGAAATTCAACAGATGTAATGCCATCTTCCAGTTCGACAGCATCCTCTGCGTCGGTGATTGTGGGTTCCAAGTCGATCGCTGCAAAGACGCGGCGTGCTGCTGCTTCGCCACGTTGCAATTGGTTGATGAGAATTCCAAAGATGAACATCGGCATGGTCATTCGAGTGCTGATTAACAAGAATGTGACGAGTTGTCCAGTTGAGATTTCACCCTCGCTGGCCAGCCAGCCACCAGCGGTGACAAGCAAACCGAATGCGACACCGGCAATAACGTAAATCATCGGCAAGAAGCGGTTCCGGTCTTGGCTTGCACCAATGGCTTGGTCACGGTAGGAGCCGGATTCTCTGCTGACACGGTTTGCTTCCCAGTTCTGTGCGTTGTAAGCCTGAACGACTGAAATACCGCTGATGAGGTTCTCAAGAACAGCATGAATATCGCCTGTTGATTCACGTTGCTTCCGATACTTGCGTTGCACACGGGTTGAGAACCAATAGACGCAAGGAATGATGAAAATGATTGGCCCAAACAACACTGCTGCAAGTTTCCAAGACATCGAAACGAGGATTACAAAGGCGGTGAGGAAGGTGAACACAATCCTGATGATGGACGTTGATGAGTCCGAAACAACATCCTCCAGTTGATTGACATCGCTCGAGAGCACCGACATAATTTGACCGGTTTGCCGCATATCGTAATACGAGGCTTCCATGCCGATGAGGGACTTGGTTGCATCCATGCGCAGATCGTGTTGGATTTTGTAGCCAAGGGTTTGCCATGAGTATTCAGAAATGCCTTGGAACACCGCAAGCATGGCGAATCCGAGGAAAATCATGAATCCGTAACCAATCGCTGGATCATTGTTGATTGTACCAACTGCATCTTGAACGAACCCAGGACCTACCAAGGTGTTCGAGGTGAAATAATCAACAGCCCAACCGATGGCGACGAAGGGGACCAAATCGACGATACGGGCGCATGCGTTGCCGATAAAACCGGCAACCAAGCGGCGGGGGTAGCGCAACGCATAGGGAATGACCCGCCAAACTTGACGGCCTAGCACCTGATGATTCTCGTTGATGTCATCCGGGGACATCGGGTCTGACTTGGATGCAAGGGCCCGCGACATATTGCTACGGCCGGAACCACGGCATTTGAACCCTCGCTGGAGGGGGCATGACACTTCCACCCCAACCAATCATTCATGTGGGAGCCGCGTTCATCATTGCCCATGACGCAACGCCGCCGTCGGAGCGCCCTCCTGTTCTCAGCCCTTATGCTGATTCAAGTTTTAGCCCCTGTCACCTTCATTGGTTCGGCCGAGACCCCCAGTCAATCAGTTGACACAGCAGTGGATTTGGATTTGCTTTCAACCATTGACCTCCAACCCTCTGGTGATCTTGCAAATGGGTGGTTTGACGCCTCAGAAGGCGTTGGCGCCATCGATCTCATCTATCGAGATGCTTCCGTCGTTCCAGTTCAGGAATGGGCTCTATGGAGCGGAATGGGAGAGAAGCTCGATGGGTGGTTTGTGATCACCCACACCTTCCCAGTGCCGTCGCCTTGGTTCTATGAACTGGAGGAAGCAGGCATCGAATGCCATTCGTTTTTGCCACCAAATGGTTTCCATTGCCAATTACAGGGACACACCATTGAACAACTGACCGAACTGAACGTTGAAGGCATCGTCAAACTGGACGGCGTCGACAAAGTAAGGGAAAACCTTGTCAAAGGAATTACGGGGTTAGAAATGACCGCTGAGAACCTTTTCGTCCGAGAGGGCGTGGCTTCCGCAAATCTTGTCCTCAGCGGCGAGGCCTTGCCAGAGGGCATCAACAATCGAGACGATATCGTCCTCGAATACCATCAAGGGCGGTATGCAACCGCCATCATCAAGCCAACAGCGATTGCTTGGCTGGCTGCTCAAGATGAAATCGAATGGATTGAAGAACGCCCATGGCACACGCTCCACAACGACGTGGCAGACACTGTGATGAACACAGATCAGGTTTGGGACCCAACGGTCATGTCCGGCATTGACGCCTCATGGAGCGGACTCGACGGAAGCGGCATCATCGTGACCGTCTCAGATACAGGGCTCGACAACGGCGTCAACAACAGCAACATGCATCCCGATTTGCGGGACCACATTGTCGATATTGTCTCCTTCCCGATGTCCTCTGGAACGACTTCTTTCTGCGGGGCATCAAGCAACGACGATGGAGCTGAAGATCTTGACAGCGGTCACGGAACACACGTTGCAGGCTCGGTTCTTGGCGATGGGACCAACACTGGGGGAGCCATTCGTGGTGCAGCACCTGAAGCCCGGCTTTACATGCAAGCAACAGAGCAATACTGTGACAACGACAACGACTACTACCTCACGGGAATTCCTTCAGATTACACCACGATGTTTGAACCTGCATGGGAAAATGGCAGTCGCGTTCACACCAATTCGTGGGGGTCGAGTGTTGCTGGAGCGTACACCTCTGGTTCGATGCAAGCGGATTCTAGCGCCCGAACATACCAGAACATGACAATTCTTTTCTCCGCAGGCAACAGCGGCGTAGATGGAAATTCTGACGGCGAAATTGACGATGATTCACTCGGCTCACCAGCCACTGGCAAAAACGTCGTAACGGTTGCAGCAGGCGAAAACGACAGGCCTTCAATATCCTCTACATGGGGCGGTATGTTCGGCTACCCTGCGGCACCGATCAGCACTGACAAAGCTGCGGACACCTCTGAGGGTCTTGCTGCCTTTTCGAGCCGTGGACCAACCGACGATGGACGGATGAAACCTGACATCACTGCACCTGGAAGTTTCATTCTCTCAACGAAATCAAGGTCGACAACCTCGACTGGATGGGGTGCGTACTCGGGGAATTCGAATTACACATTCATGGGAGGAACGAGCATGTCATGCCCTCTCACTGCAGGGGCTGCAGCACTGATCACCCAACACCTCATCGACAATGAAGGCCATTCCGACCCAAATTCATCGTTGGTGAAAGCAATTTTCACGGCGTCTGCCCGAGACATGCAAGGACAGTATTCCTCATCCACAAATGGAGCGGGTGAAACTGCACCAAACATTCACGAAGGCTGGGGTTTGGTCGACTTACGCAGTGCGGTGAACACCACATGGATTGACGGCGATTCAGTCCAAACGAGCGAAGAAAGAGGCTGGAGTTTCATCGTGCCAGCAGCGTCCCCTGACTTGCGAGTCGCACTCTCGTGGACAGATCCAGCAAGCACACCTTCTGCAGGCACGAATCTCGTGAACGATTTGGATTTGGCCGTCAAAGACCCATCGGGCACATGGACGAACCTCTCAAACAACCTCGACAACCTGCGTGCCCTAAGTTTTGCATCACCTGCACAGGGCAGTTGGGAAGTTCACGTCTTGGGAACAAGCGTTCCTACTGGCCCCCAACATTTCGCAGTTGCACTCAACCTCGACACCGATTTGGTGAACTTGACTGAAGACATGGACTTCGATGGCATTGAAGACGACGAAGACGACTGTCTCATTGTCCCGGGCACATCAACTCAAGACCGAGTTGGCTGCCCAGATACAGATGGAGATGGATATTCTGATCCAAATGCAACATGGACCGTGGCCAATGGAGCCGACGCATTCATCAATGAAATTACTCAATGGGCAGACACTGATGACGATGGCTACGGCGACAACCAAGCAGGTGTGACCCCCGATAGCTGCATCTCGGTCATTGGGACTTCAACGAGCGATCGTTACGGTTGCCCGGACAGTGATACTGATTCATTCTCCGACCCCGATGTTCTATGGACGGTTGCACTCGGTGCTGATGCATGCGAGACCGTTGCTGGAACTTCCAGCCAAGACCGAAGCGGGTGCCCTGACGACGACAGCGATGGATACAGCGACCCTGACCCAACCGGAACCAACGGCCCGGTTTGGTGGGTTAGCGATGGTGCAGACGCATTCACTGGCGATTCAACTCAATGGGTTGACACCGATGGTGATGGCTATGGCGACAACCCTCCTCCAGCGACACTCGGCGACAGTTGCCCTGCGGTGAACGGAGGCTCAAGCCAAGATCGCCTTGGATGTTTAGACAGCGATGGCGATGGCTATTCCGACCCCGATGCAACATGGACTGCTGCCTTGAATGGCGCTGATGCATTCCCCAGCGATGTCACACAGTGGGTCGATGCTGATGGCGATGGTTATGGTGACAACAGCTCTGGAAACGATGCGGATGACTGTCCCACAATCAGCGGAACTTCGAGCGAACTCGGTCGGCTTGGTTGCACAGACACCGACGGTGATGGGTACGCCGACCCCGCCGCAGGTTACACCATTGCCCAAGGAGCGGACGCATTCATGAACGACCCAACTCAATGGAGCGACAGTGACAGCGACGGGTATGGAGATAACGCAGCTGGAAACCAAGCAGATATTTGCCCAACAGTCCCTGGCACATCAACACGGGACCGATATGGTTGTCCTGACACCGATGGTGATGGCTCCTCTGATGAAGACCTCACAGGAACCAATGGCCCTGTTTGGACCATTGCCGATGGCGCAGACGTATGGCCCTCTGATTCCACTCAATGGATGGACACTGACAGCGACGGATATGGTGACAATCCTACGGGAACGACGCCCGATGCTTGTATCAACGATGCAGGCACCTCGACTTCAGACCGATACGGCTGCCTCGACTCAGATGGGGATACTTACTCAGATCCAGATGCCCTTTGGCGAACGGAACATGGTGCAGACGCATTCCCTTCAGATGTCCTCAGGTGGTCTGATTTCGACGATGACGGCGTTGCCGACCAAATTGATGACGACTGCCCACTGTACGCAGGAACTTCGACCATCGATCGTGTCGGCTGTCCCGACACAGACGGTGATGGGGTTTCTGACCCAGACGCAAACTGGACTGTTTCGGGTAATGGCTCTGACGCCTTCAAGACCGATCCAACTCAAAGCACTGATACTGATGGTGATGGATTTGGCGACAATGCCTCTGGTAACCTTGCGGACGACTGCCCGACAGAAGTTGGAAATTCATGGCAAAACGGCACCTTGGGATGTTCTGACCTTGACCAAGATGGATGGGCTGACCAAGAAGACACGCACCCGAATGACGTGACACAGTGGTCCGACATTGACGGTGACGGGTATGGAGACAACCCTGGCGGCACGACAGCCGATGCGTGCCCCGGTGTGGCTGGCAATTCAACCAATGGGAACCGTTACGGCTGCATCGATACGGACGGCGATGGCTGGGATGATGCGAACGATGCACTTCCAAACTTAGCCGACCAATGGCTGGATCAAGACGGAGATGGATACGGTGACAATGCAACTGGACCACTGCCCGATGCATGCCCTGGTGTCCCTGGAAACTCAACGCTTGACCGATATGGCTGCCCTGATGATGACGGCGATGGAATGTCAAACATGAGTGATGCGTTCCCGGATGACCCAACCCGTTCTCAGGATTCTGATGGCGATGGCATTGACGATCTTTTGGATAATTGCCCACTCGTGGCAGGAAACTCAACACAAGACCGTGTTGGATGCAGAGACACAGATGGAGACGGATATTCGGACCCAACCATCGCTGGAGGAAACGACATCGATTGGAACGAGAGCAATGGAGCCGACGCTCTACCGCTTGAACCAACACAGTGGGAAGACCAAGACGGTGATGGATACGGTGACAACGCTGCAGGTGCCCTCCCGGATGCCTGTCCAACCGAATACGGTTTGTCGAATGTCGACGTGTATGGATGCCCCGATGGTGACAATGATGGTTCTTCGCAAGGCAACGACGCGTTCCCCGACGACACGACTCAATGGTCCGATCAAGATGGTGATGGATATGGTGACAACCCCAATGGCTCTCAACCCGATGCCTGCCCGACCGTGGTCGGAACTTCTACAGTGGATACATTTGGATGCCCTGACGATGACAATGATGGCGTCAGTGATGATGCTGACCTTTGGCTTGGTGATGCCTCACAGTGGTATGACTCTGATGAAGATGGCTATGGGGACAACTCAGAAGGAACCGATGGTGATGGATGCCCAGGTGTCTTTGGAACTTCGAACCTTGGAGCCACACGGGGTTGCCCTGATGCGGACCAAGATGGCTATGGCGATGATGAGGACGCCTTCCCACTCGAAGCCAGCCAATGGTTGGACCAGGATGGAGATGGTTGGGGCGACAATGAATCAGCTGGTGCGTTCAAGCCAGATCATTGGCCAACGGATCCAACCAGAAACTCTGCAGAAGGCAGCATGGAATGCACCCCAATTGACGACATCGATATCGTTGGTGGAGGTTGGTTCAACTTCCAGTGCACGGTAACGACCGAAATTGAAGAAGTCACGGTGCGAGTGGAATGGCAAGCCATTTCTGCAATCACTGCAAGTTCCCAGACCCAAGTGATCTCCTTCACACCAAACAGTGGCGGTTCCCAAACGATCACATTCGATGGCGTGGCACGCTACGCAGGAACCTATCAATTGGTTTTGGTTGCAAAAGAACCGGGAGCAGATGTCGGGATGGACACGGTTTCAATCACGCTGAATGCCTACGATTCGAACATTGTGGTCGAAGAAGATATGAGTGGAGATGAAGGTCTTCTTGCTTCAATCATCGAGAATTCGATTGTCCAAGCTGCTATTGGTGGTTTGGTGCTGTTCTTCTTGATGGGCATGCTCATGATTCGTGGAAATGCAAGCAAGAAGAAGGCTGCAGAAGAACGATTGGAGCGCGCACGAGACTTGATCAGTCAGCGATTGGAACGAAGTAAGAACGCTAGCAATGACCCACGTCGACAAGCCTTTGGCTTCAACGGCAGGGTACCACCTCCACCTCCGGGCATGGGTTGAAGCGCAGAAGGGCTTGACCGATTGCCTCAATAATGAGAGGCGTCTCGGACAGAATACCACATCGTGCGGATATGGTGAAGTGGTATCATAGGAGGTTTCCAACCTTTTGTCGTGGGTTCAACTCCCGCTATCCGCACCTCTCAACTCGGCGGTGAGGTCGAACGACTGCACCCTACACACAGGGGTTGTAGGATAAGACTCTTCTATTCCCCCCAGATGGTCAAGCCATGTGGACCGAGGAACACCGTGATTGGACCAAGGTCAAGTACGATTCGCTCGAAGATGGAACAGCATTTCCAAAAGATTTCATGTGGGGTGTTGCAACTGCATCTCACCAAATCGAAGGTGGGAACACCAACAACTGGTCTGCGTTTGAACCACGTTCCAAGAGCAAGCAACTGAGTGGGGAGGCTTGCGACCATTGGAATCGAAGGACAGAGGATATTGGATTGATCAACGATCTCGGCGTCTCTCATTACCGATTTTCAATCGAATGGTCAAGAATGGCCCCCAATGAAGGTGAATGGGACGAGGATGCCGCCCAATGGTACAGCGATTTAGTCGATGAACTACTTGCGAGTGGCATTCAGCCCATGGCGACATTGCATCACTTCACCCAACCCATTTGGTGGGAAGAAAAAGGTGGATTTGAACGAGAAGAAAACCTCCACCACTGGATTGATTTTTCAAAGCGAATGTTCACACTTCTGAGTGACCGCGTGAAATGGTGGTGCACCATCAACGAACCTGCTGTGTTCACGACAATGGGGTATGTACTGGGTGAATTTCCACCCGGTGTGCGTTCATTCAAGCGAGCCAGGGCCGTTGCCATGAACTTGATGAGGGCGCACGCCATGTGTTATCAAAGCCTGAAAGGAATGGAGAACGGTGCATCATGTGAAATTGGACTCGTGAAAAACATCAACCTGTTTGATCCATACCGACGATGGAATCCTCTTCATTGGCTCCAAGCCAAGGTGCTGGATGGCATGTTCAATCGGTGCTGGATCAACGGCCTCCGGACGGGCCGATTCAAACCACCTTCGGCCCTTACAGCCAAACCAGTCCCGGGATTGAAAAACAGTTCAGACTTCATCGGCGTGAATTACTACACGCATTTGCTCGCCACACCGTTCATGCCCACAAAGGTGGAAATCGACCCATTGATTCGTCCCTGGGAGCAGCGAACCGACTTCAGGTATCCAATGTATGCAGAAGGCCTGCGTCGGGCTTTTGACATGGTCAAAGGACTCAATCTTCCAATTATTGTCACCGAGAACGGTGTGGCCGATGACGACGATGACATGCGTCCAGAACACATCCGCCGTCACCTGCAAGTAACAGCTGAAGCCATCGCTGATGGACTCGATGTGAGGGGATTCTACCATTGGAGTTTGATGGATAATTTCGAATGGGCAGAGGGATACGACCAGCGTTTCGGACTTTACCATGTTGACTTTGAAACCAAACAGCGCACCTTGAAAGAGAGTGGCGCAACATACGCATCCATTGTCAAATCTCACCGCACCCCACAAGTGGTCATCATGGCGGGTGGCCTCGGCACACGCCTCGGTGAAGTCACGCAGCGCATGCCAAAGTCACTGGTTGAAGTGAATGGCAAACCAATCCTCAGTCATATCCTTGACTGGGCCCAGCGCCAAGGTTGTCTCAACGCCCTTGTCTTGACAGGGCATCTTGGTGAACAATTTGATGGGTTCAACCATCCAGGTATGGTCGTGAATTTCCATCAAGAATCAGAACCCCTTGGCACTGGTGGAGCGCTCTGGAACGCACGCTCCCTGCTTGACGATCGATTCATTCTTCTCTGGGGTGACGACCTTCATCCAATCGACTATCACAGCCTGCTTGAGACTCACGAAAAGGCCGGAGCACCGCTCACGATGACGGTGACAACCGAGCACGAAAAGATGAACCTCAAACACGCAGAAGGTCGCTTGGAGGCTTACAACAAGACGGAACAGACAAGCGAATTGAACGGCTACGAATCCGGAACAAGTGTAGTTGAGAAGTCTGTTGTTCTCGAACATGGAAAAGAAGGTGCATGGAGTTGGGAAGAGACAGTTTATCCTGCATTGAGTGGAAAAGCGGCGGTTCATCTGGATCAGACTGCCTTCTGGGACATGGGGACGCCTGAACGCCTTGCTTTACTCGAAGCCTTCCTCAAGAAATCCACATTGTGATGCGCTGATCAGTGGCGCATCGGGGAGAACCTCCGAACCGTTTACTGCCACCAAGATCATTCCACCAAAACCGCCGCCCATCATTCGAGCGCCCAAGACGCCCGGAGTTGACTGGAGGTGAGCAACAAGGTCATCGATTTCAGGCGTGCTGACGCCAATGGATTGCAACGAGGCGTGTGAAGCGTTGAGCAGTGTGCCAAGTTCGACCGATGAAGCATCAAGCGCTTGTCGGACTCGGAGGTTTTCTTGCGTGGCATGCTGGCTCAGCACATGAGCATCAGATGAAGCACCAAATTCTGTTTCACTCAACTGCCGACGGATTCCTGAATCGACTAATTTGAACATCCAATCACTGGGAAGGAGGAACGCTTGGTGGTCCATTGTGGCAAAGTCAATCAGAACGGCATGCCCCTCTGTACTCATCATCATCGCCATTTGATCGAGTAAACCACATGGTGTCTTCAACACTTGATGCTCAATGCGTTGTGCTTCTTTGCACGCCGCAAGTGCGTCTTGTGAGCCTTGTGCGCACAACACGATGGCCAGGCACAACGCTGCTGATGATGACATACCTGCGCCGATGGGAATGGTGCTCTCGACCTTCAACGTGGCAGGCCAACCGCCTGCAGCACGCCATAATCCGACCACCGTTTCGTCGCCCGAGGTCTGTTCCGCCTGTGTGGCGGTGAGAACAAGGCGGTGATCGCTTGCAAATGGCAAAGCAAGCCCGCCAAGGTAATCGGTGTGTTCACCAATGATGTTGATGCGAGCGGGAATTGAGGCTCTTCGCTTCACAACCAGCACGCCCTCGAAGGTGCAGAGAACCGTCTCATCCGTTGGTGATCAAGTGATACATGGTTCGAACGTGAACGCCAGTTGCACCGTTGCCGACCATGGTGTTCGTCTTTGCACCCCAATAGGTTCCAGCGATGTCCATGTGAGCCCATGGGATTTGTTCGCCATCCTTCTCGTAGTTGCGGTTTGGAACGAATTGCTTGAGGAAGGCTGCAGCGGTGTTTGCACCGCCCCAGCGACCGGCACCAAGGTTGCGGGTGTCCGCAATTTTTGAATCGGTCATTTCCTTCTCAAAGGCAGGGAGCAGTGGCATCGGCCATGCGAGTTCGCCGACAGCGTTTCCAGCTTCGTGGATGCGGGTTCGGAAGTCATCGTCATTGGACCAAAGTCCAGTTGCTTCGTGACCAAGCGCCACGACACAGGCACCTGTGAGGGTGGCGAAATCGATGATGTATTCTGGATCGTATTCTCCAGCCTTCCAGAGACCATCGGAAAGCACGAGGCGACCTTCAGCATCGGTGTTGAGGACTTCAATGGTCTTTCCAGAGAGCGTTGTGATGACGTCACCCGGTCGTTGAGCGTTTGCAGCAGGCATGTTTTCTGCCATGCAAGTAATAGCTGTGACCTTGCCTTCAAACCCGGTGGAAGCGAGTGCTTCCATGGTTCCGAACACGGTAGCAGAGCCACCCATGTCGTACTTCATTTCGTCCATGTTTGAGCCAGGCTTGAGGGAAATGCCACCTGTATCGAAGGTGATGCCCTTGCCGACCAGCATTGGTCCACGGCCCTTCTTGTCACTGTTGAGTTCAAAGATAACCATGCAAGGTTTCCTTGAGGAACCCATGCCGACCGCTACCAGGCCGCCCATACCGGCTTTTATCGCTTGATCGTAGTTGATGATGGTGACTTCGACATTGTCGTAATTCTTTGCCCATTCCCATGCTTGATCAGCGAAGGCTTCCGGGTACATGTCGTTTGGAGGCATGTTGCCAAGGTCGCGGGAGAGATGGACACCCGATGCGACACCGTGGAGTGTGTGAATCTTGGAAGAGAGTTCTTTCTCCTGTCCGGAATCACACGTGACTCGGACGGTGAGTTCCTCTTCTTTGTCCTCATCTTCAGCCTTGTATTTGTCAAAAGAGTAGTCACGGAGCATCATGCCCTCTGCGAAAGCTGCCATGCAATCAATTGAGGATCCAGAAAAGCGGACAGTGAGTTCCGTACCGTGGGATTTCTTGCGCCCTGCAATCACTGCTGCACCTGCCTTTCGGTAGGCGTGAACATCTGCATCGTCTTCTTTTCCAAGCCCTACGAGCATGGCTTTTCCACCGTCGGTACCCATGAGCGACATGGTCGACTTTGCCTTTCCTTTGAAATCGCCGTCACCAAGGACGGTGTTCATTTGGCTCTTGAGCGCCGTGTGCATGCCTTCTGCATGTGCCTCTGGAACAGAGTCTGTTCCCTGAAAAATAGGCATGATTAGAGTTCCGTTGATGTTGTGTCCTGAGCTAACGCTGACCTTCATGGGTTCACCAATTACCGCTAAAGGCTCAAAGCACTTCAATACTCGCGTCGGCCAATCAGGACAAAATGAGCGTGTTAAGCCTCTTCATCCGTTTCCTTGCGTTCGTTTGCTATGGCTGCAACGGCAATGAAGCAGGCCATGAGGCTAAGAGGATTAAACAGGCCGTAGCCGATCAAGAATGAGGTTTCTTCGGATTCCTCAATGGTGATCTCGACGCCTTCCATTGGCTCATTGACCCACCGAGACGATTCGATCACACGGACTTGATAGTTGAGGGCAAATGTTCCGCCATCCATCATGGAAAGGTTCGCTGCGTCAACGCTTAGAGTTGTGCTGTTGGTCGCATTCACACCAAAATTCGATGAGTTCCACACCATCATGCCATCAGCATCAAGGTACTGAAGGGTGGCGTTTGTTGTTGAAGCACGGCCGAGATTGTCAACCGATAATTCGATGCTGTCACCATCCATTGAGAGACTCTGCACATTCAATCGGGCACGGTTATACCACACTTCGTTAATCAGGAACCTCATGACATCCATTTCTTCACCCAACCGTTCATTCAAGTTCTCAAATGAGCCAGGAACAAACTGTTCATCATCTGTTTCGAACGTGAAGGTTGGATAGCCCATCACTCCGTATCCGTAGTCTCTGCTTGTTCCACAATTGGGATACAAGCCTTGGTTTGCATTTTGAATTGGAATGCTTGATATGTTATTTTGGACATCCTCTCGGAGTTTGTGATACAACTCCCAGTCAGCTGGTTGTTCAGGCCACTTGCCCCAAGGATAGAGCATGATCCATACACCTGTGTGCATGGTCACATACAGGTCGGCATCTGGAACAACCGTGTTCATGTAGACGCCGTTTGCAGCGGTTTCTGATTCACTAAACGCGCTGCTTCCGGGTTGTGTCGTTGGGCATGTGTTCCAATAATGGTCGTAGTTTCGGTTCAGATCCACTTGGTTGATGTTCCATCGTGTGTCGATATCATTCCCATCTGGATTCAGCATAATGGTGATGTGAAGTTCTGTGTTGTCGAGCACATCAATTGCTTCTTGATTGCCTTCTGCCCAACCGTTGATGTACCATTTTGCCGACAACCAAGCGAGTGCTGTCCCGAGGTATTCATTCCCGTGATGACCGCCGTCAATGTAGACGATTTCTTTCGGAGTCCCGTCGAATTTGGCATCCATCGACCAATTTGAGATCCTGACAACCCACAACGTCTTGCCTAATTCCGATTGACCAATGCTGGTGAGGTCAACGATTTCCGGATAATCATCGGCCCATTCATTGACTTCGAGGGTTAATGCCGCCCATGTCATGTGGACATGGCTGTCAACTGGGTCTCCTGGCCAAGCGTCTTCTTCGCTCGAATCTGATTGAGCAGAGGATACAGGTATGCTGGCGAGGAGCATACACAGGACAAGACCCACAGCAACTCGCATGTGCACTCCTTCCCGCTAAACAACAAAAACGCTTGCCTGTCTGAAAACTTCACCAGTCAGACGTGAATGCGTTTGGATTGACCACTTTTTCGGATTCTCTTGTCCAAATGGTACCGATTGGACTGAGGGCATTGCTGCCTCCGTAAATGTCCGCATATGGGTCGATGTCTTCGGGTTCGAGGTTACGTTGCATGTATGCTTCAACACGCTCTCGAAGATCTGGTTTGAATTTCCAATAGTGAATCCTCCACTCACGGCCGTCCCAAAGCGTGGTTTCCTCAGACTCTGTGGTCAACAGATCGTAGTCTTGGAACATGTAGAACAAGTTTCGATCGGTTGGTTCGAGTGCATTGTCGATGATTCGATTGTAGAAGCCAAAGAAGCCGAGTGCGTGCTCTGCCATTCCTTGAGCGACTTCAGCATCCATCTCCAAATCGATGTGTTGTTGAATGGCCTTGGTTAATTCTGCGAGTGTCATTGTCATGTTATCACCTCGTCGAGGGGGAAGTCGCACCGGCGCGCATCTTCTCCGCTAGACACTATATTGTATTGTTGTCCGACCCATATAGACCCATCGGCGGATTTTCATGAAATCGGGCTTGAGCCGCCGAATTAGCGACGCCAAATGGCAAAAATCGCCTGCCGAAACAAGCCGCCGTCCGCTTCATTTTACTCCTCAACATGTACCATACAGGCCGAGTTGGTATAAACAACCCTCAACAACAGCCTCAAGAAGACAACCCTAAACCCCTAACTGTGAGCGACTCATACGCTGAAGGCAATTTTCTCGGGCTTGCTGAGCCCGGAGAGGACGTCGATGTCGTGGTGTTACCGCTGCCATACGAATTAACCACCTCCTATGGGCAAGGCACAGCAGAAGGTCCTGCGGCTTGCCTTGCAGCGAGTGGCCAAGTCGAATTGTTCGACGAACATCTTAACGAGGATCTGCCAGCTGGATCACACTTTCACACTGCAAAGCCATGGGAAGGAACAGGGCCAAACCTGCGTTCACAACTTGACGAACTTGCCTCGCACCTTTCTCCTTGGTGCGCTGGCGATGTGTTCCCCATAGCCCTCGGTGGCGAACATGGAATCCTCCCTCCATTCATGTGGGCCTTGCAGCACCACCCCCTCATTGCTGGCGACCTCAGCCGGCTCACGGTGGTACAAATTGACGCACATGCGGACCTGCGCTCTTCGTTGGATGGTGAAGTGTATTCACATGCGTGCGCTGCATCCAGATCCCTCGATTTAGGCATTGGCCGATTGATGCAAGTTGGCGTACGGGCGTACAGCCAAGAGGAATCTGTTCGAATCGAAAGCGACGAAAAAATCTCTACGTTCTTCGCTAAGGACACCCAGGCTCACGGAACTGGAGCCGTTGTGTGGCAATCTTGGCTTGAGGCGCTGGCTCAAATCAGTGGCCCTGTCCACCTCACAATCGATATTGATGGACTCGATGCAAGTCTCGTTCCCGCCACCGGCACACCAGTTCCCGGCGGGTTAACGTTCTGGCAGGCCATCGAAACAATCGAAGCAGTGTTCACTGCTCCAAACGCAACTGTCATCAGCGCTGATATCAATGAAATCGCCACCAATGACCACGGCCCCCTCACCGAGTTTACCGCCGCAATGCTGGCGGCCAAAACGGTTGCTTGTCACCTAAAGGCACGACAAGAAGGGCGATGGATTTCGACTCACGAGGCCAAAGGAAAGCACCGAAGTGGACCCATTTGCGAGTACTTTTCTCAACAGATTTGACCGCCATAACCATATTTTCACCATGAACGGCAGGAACCAAGAGCGAAGGGGGAGGAATGATGAACGCACATGGAACACATATTTTCCTTGACTTCACCGGCTATGAAGCACAGGTGAAAGAAGACGGGGCTTGGATGCTTGAACTCCTCGAGCGAGCTGTCGCACAAAGCGATGCACGCAATGTGCATGCAAACGTGGTCCAGTTCGACGGAACTGTGTCCCCAGTAGGCTTTGCTGCCGTCGTATTGCTTGACGAAAGTCACGTGTCCGCACACTGCTACTCAGACCAAGGATGGCTCGCAGTGGATTGTTTCACATGTGGTGGAACCGATCCAGCAACCATCGCCGATTACATCCAAGAAGAACTCACCAATACCATGCCCAACTTGATCCTCGAGCGCAGGTCTGTGCATGACCGATTTCTTCACAAGGAGGCTTGAAGGTGTCCATTCGATCGTTTGTCGATGAGCACTATCGTCACTTCAACGCAGGTGCTCTCGCAGCAACAGCCACCTCGCTAACGGAGTTCCTTGCCAACGGAGGTCGACTCTTTGTCACCCTTGCAGGTGCCATGAGCACAGCAGAACTTGGCCGAAGTCTGGCTCCGATGATCAGAGCAGGGCACATTGCTGGCATCTCATGCACCGGCGCCAATCTTGAGGAAGATGTGTTCAATTTGGTGGCGCACGATGCCTACGAGCGCATTGATGATTGGCGCAGCCTGTCGGCAGCGGATGATGCGGCCTTGCTTGAGCGTGGGCTGAATCGGGTCACCGACACATGCATTCCAGAAGACGAGGCGTTTCGCAAGATCGAGCATCACCTCCGAACGCGATGGTCTGACGCATCTGAGGCCGACCAGTCCTTCCTGCCGCACGAATACTTCTACGACTTACTCAAGTCTGGCGACCTCACTGATGCATACCAAGCAGACCCTGAGGCTTCGTGGTTGCTCGCTGCCGCAGAAACAGATCTCCCGTTGTTTGTTCCGGGATGGGAAGATTCGACCATGGGCAATATATTCGCCGCTCGGTGCATCGAAGGAAAAGTCGACCAATCTTCCATATCCGGTGGAATCGCTTACATGATTCGTCTTGCAGCGTGGTATCAAGCAGCTGACACACCCCTTGCTTTCCTGCAAATCGGTGGCGGCATCGCCGGGGATTTTCCGATTTGCGTTGTACCAATGTTGAACCAAGATCTTGAACGCAACGTACCGTTGTGGTCATGGTTCGCTCAAATCAGTGAATCATCGCCTTCCTACGGAGGCTATTCAGGAGCACCACCAAATGAGAAAATCACATGGGGCAAGGTCTCCACTGAAACACCAAAATTTGTCATCGAAAGCGATGCAAGCATCGTCGCACCCCTGCTCTTTGGTTATGTGTTGGACCTTTGAAAAACGACGCTTGCCCCCACAAGTGTTGTAAAGGAGCGCTCATGAAGTTCGACCATGAACCTCAATTCAAGAGGGAACGCAATCCTTCTTTGCGCCCTGTTGTTGCTTCCTATTGCCTTCAGCGTGCAGGCAGAAGGGCAACCCACTGCGCCGAGCATTACGACCGATTGGACTGATGACGGAACCTCAGGCGTTCGCCACGCCTACACCCTCACCTTTGCTGACCAAGAGGCCTACGAAGTCAATGTAAGCCTCGACCACCGTCGGGATGGCGCAGCATTAGCGTATGAGGCCCTCATTACATGGCAAATGGAAAATGATGTTCGAACGGCAGATGTCGAATTCAACACAACTTTGCAATGGGGTGATGAAATCGAACTCCTCGCGACCATCACAAGCATGAACGGTGTGGAATTGGAGCAGCCGGTGAGCACCAGCAGGGAACTCACCGTTGGCACATGGAACCAACCAATGGCCGATCACGAAGTATTGACCAGCACAACATGGGACCTAAACCAGACCTACCAAGACGAAAATGGGACACAGGTCTTCGCCCTGGCCTTTGTCGGCCAAGGTTGGCAGGAACGTGTGGGATTGACCCTCAACTCTTGGGAACTTGGCAATGGCAGCCTCATCTCCACCGAAGCGACAAACGAGAGTGAAACAACCCTGAGCCTCGATTTGAACTCCATTTGGAAAAATGAAACCATTGAGGGTGGCTCGCTTACTTCGCAAGTCTTCGATGCACGCGGGGATGGAAGCCTTCTCATCATCACCGAAGATGACGGCACCATGACGAGGATTGTTGCAAACGTTTCCGACGGGCGGTTCAATCGAACCATGATTGACGGGAACATCTCCGAACGAGTGAACCTCGAGGCAACGGGAGCACTCGAGATCAACGGCAGTGACGAGGATGGAACGCTTACGATCGATGGAGACATCAGCGTGCTTTACCTTGAGACATGGGATGAAAATGGCGTGCGTCGGCTCGATCACACTCAATTTGAAGCGCTTGCGAGCATGATTCTCGAGGACGATGAAAGTCGATTGGACATTGACCTTGATGGCCTCACGACCGTTGAACGCTGGGAAGATGGTGTGCGTACCGAACACAAGGAAGAACTCGTCGGCAGCGGCACATTTGGGTTTGGAGAAAGCAATGAAAATTCAAGCGTACAGATCAACGGTACAATCCTTGATTTCCACACACTCATCGAGGATGGTACAACCCTCACCGACGACCTCCACATCGACGGGATCATCACAGGTGACGCACAAGGCAGCTTTGGCATCGTGAGAACAATCGAAGCGACTGGCGACCAAGCCAACGCTACTGGAATTGTGTTTCTCGTCAACGTGATTCATCAAGAAACGTGGTTCAATCTCACTGGCGTCGGAGGCGGCTTCTTTGGCGGCGATGGCATTGGTGCATCCCACAACGAAACATGGGACTACCAGGTGGTTCAGTCGGATTGGGACAACCGAACGGTGCGAATTATTTGGGAGGAAACGGGAGCTGACGCATCGAGTGGCGATGAGAAACCTGCTCGAAGCCCTATTCAACTCAATGCGACCCAACCGGAAGCACAGGAAATTCTTGGAGACATTACAATTGTTCGTGAAACAGGACTCATGCCGATTCCAATGATGGCACATGACGTGGTCCATCTCAACGGTGAAGATGGCCTTGAATTGACGGTGGAAGCGTACGCAACTGGAAACGATCCACGCGATGGATTCAACCTTTCAGTGGTGCACTGGACTGGTACATACGGTGACTCTGGAGGGGTCGCAAACGGGTCCATTGTCGATGAAGGCCCGCTCATGGGCCTTGTTTCGAGCGTCGTGCGAAGTTTGGAACTTCCTTTTGGTGAAGAAAATGACACCGCCTTGTTCAGCGAATCACAAGTGGTAGAGCGCATCCTCTCTCCCTCAATCATCACGGCAGAAAACAACTCTGCCCCTGTACTCGTCAGCATGGACTTTCTCGAAGGATTAGCGATTGGCGAAGGTGGAAGCACTGGAACGCTTGTGGCCCACATCACAGATGCTGAGTTCAACATCGAATCAGTCACCGTGGATTTGACACCATTGGGTGGTGGCATCGTGACCATGAACGACCGAGGGCTTGATGGCGATGCTGCCATCGGCGATGACCGATACACGACTCGACACATTGTCAGGGGGCTTGAAGTTGGAAACATCACACTCAATGTCACAGCAGAAGATTGGTTCGGCTCAGTCATGGATGGACAGAGTACAGTGCAAGTAGTGAATCAAGGACCCCGTCTCACAAACGTCGAGATGGTCCCCGATCGCGGTCCACGGGGTACAACGGTCATTATCAACGCCCAAGCCTATGACGGCCACGGTGTTGAATCGGTTCAAATTGACATGCGAATGAAGGGTGGCAACCTCGTCGAACTGGTCGAAACTTCAGGCATCTGGGCTGGCAATTTCTCAATCCCAGAAACGATTGCTCCTGGCGAACATGAACTTCAATTCATTCTCACAGATGCCCTTGGTCGAAAATCAATCGTCGATGCATGGCACGGGCAAACGGCAAACGCCACATTCACCAACCTGTATGGCGAGCATGCCATCCCTGACGGCGTGATGAACCCAGTGACTCTGCTGGTGTACAACACTCCACCATCAATCGTGGCCCCGGACAACCTCGCCCTTACAAAAAGCGATGACACAGCGACGGCGCTGCTCGAAGTTGAGATTTATGATACCGATGGAATCGCAGTGGCCCGAGCCAATTTGGGTGTGTTTACACCACTGGGCACGCAGACAACATGGGTATCGATGAACGATGAAGGCATCAACGGGGACCGAGTTCCGGGTGATGGAATCTACACGGTTGAAATGAGCGTACGACAAAGCATTCCAATCGGCACCCACGAAGTGATTGTTCAAGCCTCTGACTCCTACGGAGAAGCGACAGGATACACCTCGATCAATGTGAGGCTTTCAGAGGAGGGCGCTTCGGTGATCAGCACAGATGGAAATTTCCTCTCCGATGGAATCCTCATTGGCATTCTGGTCATGTTTGGCATTGGCGTCGCCGTCATGATTGTGATTTCCATACGCAACGGTCCAAAACGAGGCGATGGCGAGGATATGTTCGGCCATCAGTGAGCATGCTCATTGGCCGATAACGGTTTATACCCCTGCTCAGTGGAACGGATAACCCTGCGAGCGTAGTGTAGTGGTTATCACCGAGCGTTGCCAACGCTTGAACCCGGGTTCGAGTCCCGGCGCTCGCACCATTCGACACACTGCAAGCCATTTTCATGAAATTAGATTCTTCAAAGGCGGCCCAATGATTATGCAATGCCTCCTCAAAGTAAGCCCGAAGAGGGACTGATTTGAGCGACAGAAGAACGATTTTCATAGGAAAAAAACCACTCCACGCCTATGTCCGAGCGGTCGTGATGGCCATGGAAGAAGGTGAACGTCGCGTCCAGCTTGTAGCAAGGGGCGCAACCATCGGTCGAGCGGTGGATGTCGCAGAAGTCTGTCGCCGAAGAAATGGAATCATTGCTCAGGGTTTGCCGAGTGAAGTGATCATCGGCGACATCGCATGTTCTTCAGAGACCATTGAGCAAGAAGGGCAGCGATCCAGAGTTGTCAGTGTCCTCACCATCGAACTTGATGGTGTAGGCGACGTGCCTGTGAAGGAAGAAGAGTGAACCAATTCAGAGCAAATTTAGCCGCCGTTGGATTTCATTCGCCGTTGCCTCATACAACGACAACGGCCCACCGACCGGGTCTTCAAGGCCCCAATCGTGGTCAATTCGCATGGCAGGGCATTGCACACCGCAGCCCATCGAGATGACTAAATCGTAATCATCGGCTGAAAAACCATCGACACTCTTTGGTTGCATTCCCTCAGTGGAGATGCCTCGCCCTTCCAAAATCGTCACAGCATGTGGTGCGATGGTGGAGGCTGGGTGGGTTCCTGCCGAGTCCGCTTGGTGACCCATCGATGTGGCTAATCCTTCTGCCATCTGTGAGCGGCATGAGTTTCCAACACAGACAAACAAGAGACGCATGAACCACCATGACAGCCACAGTATAAAGGAAATTTCTATCCCCCAAGGAGGAGCGTTCTCAAACCCCGGCGATGTGGTGGCGACATGGCGAGGGACGCATCGGTTGCAAAAACGGTTGTGTTTGCTGCCGTTGTGTACATCCTCCTGTTTGCAGCCCATATCGTCGCTGCGGCCAATGACTGGGCGTGGTTGTTTCGAGTCATCGCAACATCGCTCACTTGCATGACGTTTCTTCTTGGTTGGTGCCTTGCATGGATGCTCAAAAATAAAAATCTGGAGATGCGAAGGCGTGGCCATAGCATTGGCTCTTGGATCAGCATTCCGCTTGCCATTGGTTTGGCTTATGCATACGCAGAACAGTCGTTTGACATCACGCTCAGTGCGGCGTTTGTAGCGTTGACACTGACGACTCATGCCCTCACATATCGAAGGCTTTCGTAATGGGCTTTGGAAAGGTGCATTGAAGTAGCCCCTTTCAGTCCACACAATATGTCCGATTCCCCGGTCACCAAACACGGAGCAAACAGTGGCGAAGCCCCTGCTGAAGCATCCCCCCAAGAACAGAAGCAAATGGAGCAAGCCTACGCTCAAATGAAGCGAAAGATGTCCATGGCCGAAATTGGCCAAAAAATCAAGCACAAAGTCATGGTTCTCTCTGGAAAGGGCGGTGTTGGAAAGTCGACGGTCTCCACGGGCCTTGCGCTCGCATTGGCACAACAGGGTCTCAAAGTTGGGATTCTTGACATTGACATCACCGGACCAAACGTTCCGAAGATGATGGGACTTGATGGTCGACGCCTGCATGTTGAATCTGGACGGATTCATCCAGCCCAAGGCCACCTCGGCGTCAAGGTCATTTCGATGGCGTTCCTATTGGACAATGAAGACACGCCAGTCGTATGGCGAGGACCAATCAAACTCGGTGCAATTCAGCAATTTATTGGTGATGTGGAATGGGGAAACCTCGATTACCTCATCATCGATTTCCCACCAGGCACTTCTGACGAACCACTTACCGTTGCGCAATCCCTGCCCAACATTGATGGCATGGTAATTGTCACGACACCACAAGATGTGGCGTTGCTTGACAGCAGAAAGTCGATCACATTCTCAGAATCACTGAAGGTGCCGGTCCTCGGCGTTGTCGAGAACATGAGCGGCTACACCATCAATGGAAAGGCTGCACCCAACAGCGAAGTCCAAATCGCCGGCCCGGCAGGAAAGACGCTCAAAGCCACCACCAATGATGATGGCGAATTTGCAATCACCATTGACATCTTCAAGGAAGGCGGAGGGAAATCCACCGCAGAGGAATTTGGCGTTCCTTTCTTGGGAGCCTTGCCGTTTGACCCTGGATTTGTCCGAGGTGGCGATGACGGAGTTCACCGAATTGTGAGCGAACCAGAAGGCCCATCCGCAATCGCATTCGCTGGTGTTGTCAAGGCATTACAAGATCAAATTGTGGATACTGATCAACCAAGTTTGGAAATTATTTGAGGCGATGAAATGAGTGAAGAAATGCCACGTCTGGCCCGCTTTGAGCGAAGGGATGTTGATGTTGTGCTCACCTATGACACCGATGCAGCGTTCACCATCACTTACGACGACTTGAGGCATGCGTGCCCGTGTGCAAAATGCTCACCGCTTCGCAATGAAGACGAGTCGAGTAAAACGCTCCGTCGACAGGTCGAAGCCTTTCCAAAAGAAAAGCCACAAGTTCGCACGGTTGGCAATTACGCTCTTGGGTTCGAATGGACAACTGGATGCTCAAGCGGCATTTACCGCTTCGAGCGAATTTGGGACATTGCGAACCGCCGGGACCCGGACAATGGCAAGCCATATGTCCACGGCGCTTGGTGAAACGCACAATCCCCAAAAGTATGGGGAGTTCGACGAGGGTTTGATGAGGCAATGACAACCCCGTAGGGGTTGGAGGTCGAGACTTGGACGGCATTTACCTGACATGGTTAATCACTGCGCTGGCGCTCGGTGTCCTGTTGTTGCCCGTGTTCAAGCAACCGTGGATGAAGATTACCCTTCCCACCTTCATTGATTTCTTTCGCCGATACTGGATTCACATCGTCATTGTCTTCCTAATTTACAACTCAAAAGACATCCTCGACCAGTTGGACCGAATCATCATGGCCAACACGGGCCTCGATATGACGCCATGGATTTTCGCCGTTGAGGGAAGCCTTGCTTACGATGTTCAAGTCGCCTTCAAAACTGAGTGGCTTACCGTTGCCTTAACGCATTTCTATGTCGCTGGTTTCATGTTCATTTGCTATGTTTCCATCTTCTACTTCGCATTCTTTGATGACCGATGGATTGCCGACAGAATGACGCTCTCAATTGCATGGGTCTACATTCTTGCCATCCCCTTCTACCTGTTTTTCAATGTTCGAGTCACAGGCGATTACATCCCCGGAATGGAAACACTCGCCTATGATTTGACCCCAGAAATTGCAGACTGGTTCCGCAGAATCGATCCGTTCACAAATGGATTCCCATCCCTTCACATTGGCATTCCATTTGCCGTGTGGTTGTGCTTAACTCGCTTTGATGAAGACCGACGATGGAATAAGTACAGAGCATTGGTGTTCGTTTACATTGCCGTCACGGCATTCGCCATCATTTACCTCGGCATTCATTGGTTCATCGACATAATTGGCGGTGTGCTTGTTGCAAGTTTGGCAGTTTCACTCGCTGGTCGCACATCAGAGGGGTGGTGGAGCATCTTTGATGAACGCACCATCAACTCCCGAGTTGTCACCGTTCTTACCGAACCAAAGAAAGCCATTGGAATTGTTTGGAGCCGATTTGACGGCCTGGTCAAGCGATTCAGAGAACCGACAAGCAGGGAAACAGGAACAATGGTGTTGGCTATTTTCATTGTCCTCTTTGCCGTCATCACTTGGGAATTGAGTCACCAAAGCCTCCCAGCTGGTGGCGTGGAAGCGCCGCAAGAAGTGGCTGCGGCTGATGGGTGGATGGTGACCATTGACAACCGAACCTCTGGCGCTGTCATGCTCGTTCACGACCTAAGCAACCTCGAACTCGATCCAATTGAAATGCTCAATGGAAGCATCAGTCTGGACACTCCGTTCGATGTCGAAAACAACAGATTAGCCGTGGCTAATTCAACATCGTTAATGGTGTTCGATCTTATGAAAAGAACAACCGACGGGTATGTGAACATCCTCAACAAAGAGAGCACGCAACCCGATGAAGTGTACCTTTCCTCATCGACCACGAGTGCGTATGTTGTAATGCTTGACGGCGGGAACCTGAGCGCTATTGACCTCAACGCGGTCGATGTCAACCTCGGGCTCAGTGGGCGTTCAATCGCGCATGTGGCGGTGAATGATGTTGAATTGGCCATTGTTTACGAAGACGCCCCGACAACGGTTCACTTTGCACGAATCGGTGCCATGGGGTCCATCGCCATCAAAGAAATCAATGCCTCCGCTCCCGAAGAACAAGACGCAGTGCTGATGGAATGGGGGACACCGGTCGACATGCCCAACGCCACGATCGTCGACCTCGTGTTTGACGAATCCTTCCTTGCCGCTACTGTGAATGTGAGCGCTACCGACCGGTTGGTGGTTTACAACAGAAGCAATGATGGCCAATGGTTGGCAAGCGACCCAAAGTATCGCGTCAGCGACCCATCCATGTACAACGGAATCCTAGCATGGTCCACACGTGACCACTTCGATCCGACAAAGCCGCAAGCCAAGTACATGGATGGAGAGATTCAATTCTTGAACCTCACAGAAAATCAAACGCTTTTGCTCACCTCTGATGAATTACATCAGTTTGGACCTCAAGTGCTCACTGACCATTTGGTGTACTTTGAGGAAGATGAATTTGGAGTTGTGACGGTGCACATCCACAGTTGGACACCTGAATTAACCGTGTACTCCAATCTCCTCTTGCAGATTGGCCTGCTTGCTGCCTTTTTACTTGCATTCATTTACGCATATCAAAAGCAGGCAGAACGAAGTCATGCCATCCAGAGCATGGAAGAAGAGTGAGTTCACTTTTTGATGCTTAGCATTCGCTCGAGTGCAAGCAATGAGCCTTCTTGGATTGAGATTGGGACCGTGATTTGGTTCGGCACTTCTCCCTCAACAATACGCTCGAGAACATCCATCAAGTACGCGGGGTGAATCATGTACATGGTTGAACATGGGCAGATCTCCTCATCTAAACATTCGATGTGCTTGTCGGGGTGTTCTTGAGCAAGCCTTGCCACCATGTTAATCTCCGTTCCGATGGCGATTCGTGCACCAGCGGGCAGTTGTTGGACGAAGTTTCGGATGAACTGAGTGGACCCGTTAGCATCGCTTGCGTCAACGGTCGCTTTCGGGCATTCAGGGTGAACCACGACGATGCCCTCAGGTTCACGGGCACGGAACTCATCGACTTGAGGGACTGTGAAGCGCTTATGGACTGAGCAGAAACCATGCCAGAGAATGATGCGGCTGCCCGAAACCTCACCCATTGCTCCAATACCTGGCGTCCAAGTTGGCATGAGCGTTTCATCGATACCCATTGCTGCTCCGGTGTTCCTTCCAAGGTGCTGGTCAGGGAAAAACAGAACTGAACCGTTGGAGCCCGCACGGTCAAAGGCCCATTGGAGAGCGCCTGCAGCGTTCGTGGATGTGCAAACAATACCTCCGTGACGACCAACAAAATCCTTGAGGTCGGCGCTGCTGTTCATGTAGGTGACTGGTACGAGGTAGGCATCATCCTTCTGAGCCAACTCAACGGGGTCCTTGCGAGTGATTGGATCGCCCAGACCTGTTTGTTCAAGAATTTCTTTCCAAGCCACTTCGACTTCAGGTAGGGTTGCCATGTCAGCCATTGAACACCCTGCGCGTAAGTTAGGAAGGATCACGTGCTGTTCATCGCTTGTCAAAATATCAGCAGACTCAGCCATAAAATGAACGCCACAGAACACGATGTATTTTGCCTTGGAATCCGCAGCCTTTTGGCTAAGCATGAATGAATCACCGAGAAAGTCAGCATGCATCACAATGCTGTCTCGCTGGTAGTGATGGCCAAGAATCAACAAGTCATCGCCCAGCTGCGCTTTCAATTCGCTGATGCGGTCAGCGATTGCTTGTTCCTCGGACGAAAGCGACGTGTCCATGAAATCAACGGAGCACATTGGGAGTGACACAGTCATGGTGATTCAAATTGCCCACAATGTATTCCCTTTTGAATCAATCCACTTCTAAAGATTTGATAAACCAGCGATGAAACCCGCTCACATGGTCTTCCAAGCCGGTGAGCGTTTGCACCTCGGGGCGGAAGCAGAGGTGTGGTCCGGTACATGGTTGGGCCGACCTGCTGTTCGGAAGCAGCGACGAACTCGAGCGTGGCGTCACCCCGATCTGGATCATCGCCTTGGTCATCGTCGGATGATGAGCGAAGCGAGGTTGATGGTTCGAATGCACAGAGCGGGGATTGCTGTTCCTGCGCTCTATGACTTGGACCCGAGTGCTGGTATCATGGTGATGGAACTCATGCCCGGTCGCCCTCTCATCGATGTGCTTCGAGACGATGCACTGCCTGCTTCGTTCAAGCAAACCGCTCTTTCAAGCACTGGAGCAGCGATTCGGAACGTGCACAGACTCGCCATCACCCATGGCGACCTTTCCACCAACAATGTGCTGATCAACGAAGATGGTCATGCTACGCTGATTGATTTTGGGCTTGCAGCGGTCGATTATGAGGTGGAGCGATTTGGTATTGATTTGCACGTCGTTGATGAAATTCTTGGTGCATCGCACCCTGACATCGATGGTGGCATCGAGTCTTTGCTTGCTGGCTACACGGCTGAAGAAGAGCGTCAAGGACCACCAATGGAACAAACAGGGGGAGCAGTTCCAACTGCTTCAGAAGTGTTACAACGCCTTGAGAACGTTCGAACTCGCGTTCGATACCACGGATAATTAATCCATCAACAGTCGGAGTTCTTCCACGCTTCGCAACTCTGCGAGATAGATCTGCTCAATCGCATCGCTCAAGTCTTGGTCGGCCGCTGCTTCGAGTTGAATCATAACCTCGCCATACACAGCAGCAGCTTTCGTTTCTGTTTCGAGCGAATGCTGCAACATTTCGGCGTAGTCAGTGGTGTGAGTGATCGGGTGCGAGTTTCGCTCCGTCACAGGGATGCCTTGCAATTTGACCACTGCCTTTCTGACAATGCTGGCATGGGCAAGTGATTCAGTTGCTTCTCCATCGAACATCGGTGAAAGTTGAAGCCGATGAATCCCCTGAACATTCGCTGCATAATGTGCGTACATGTTGATGGCTCGCAGTTCCCAACCGAGGGCTTCGTTCAATGTGTCAATTAATGTCGTGTGTGTCATGGTCTCAACTCTTAGGGTGTACGAAAGTTACAATGCTCTCATTAACCGTGTCAATCCATCATAGAAGCGATACATAAACCCATGCTGTGGACCAACGGTCATCTACAACCAAACAGATTCACCGACTTTCCACCCTATGAATGCCAAAAGCGGGCAAAGCACCATGGTGAGACCGATGTAGGAGAAGGCGAGGGTTGAATCCCCACGGTCGAACATAGAAATGGTTTCAACTGAGTAAGCAGACATGGTGGTAAAAGCGCCTAAAAAGCCAGTTGCAAATACAAAAGCAAGGTTCTCCGAGATGACATGCTGGGCGATTCCAACCGTCACAACACCCAGAAGCAATGATCCGAGCAGGTTCACAGTCAATGTGCCATATGGAAAACCATCGTTGCCCAACCACTCACCAACAAGGTACCTCATTGCAGCACCAATCGCACCGCCCGCAGCGACGAGGCCAATGTGTTGAAGCATGGGTTGCGCTCAAGTCCATCGCTAACAAGGCTGCCGGAGAGGACGCACTCCCCTGGCCCAATTAGGCGCACATCTCAAAGCCCATACCACCTGCGGAGGTCATGGGACGAACCGTATGGTTTCTTACTGGCAACGCAGGCAAGGTCAAGGAAGCAACACACCACTTGCAACCTCTTGGATATGATGTAAAGCAACTTGTGGTGGCTGACGGTTCCATCATTGAGCCACAAGCCGACACCCTCACTGAGGTCGCCATGGCAAAGATTGAGCAAGCCATCCCGTTCATGGATCATCCAGAAGACTTGCTTTTGGTGGAAGATGCAGGATTATTTGTTGACGCCCTTGATGGTTTTCCAGGCGTCTATGCTTCGTATGCACTCCAGACGCTTGGTTGCCCGGGAATGTTGAGGTTGCTCAACCATCTTGGTTCAGAAGACCCTGTGCAATCTGCAAACCTCCGACGTGCATCCTTCCAAGCAGTCGCTGTTATGTGGGTCAACGGAGAGGTCTACATTGGCAACGGTTCATGCCCTGGATGGATTTCCAATGACATCACCGAAGGAGAAGGTTTTGGCTTCGACCCAATTTTCGTCCCATCAGACCTTGATGAAGATGGCAAACCACTGGCTCCTGGCCAATATGGTGCAACAAGCACCCATGGGGCAACATTTGGCGGCATCTCGATCGAGGAAAAGCAAAAATTCAGCCACCGTTCTCGGGCGCTTGAAGACTTGTTGCGACAACTGCCATCAGCATGATAAGTTAGGCCATATTGGCAATGGTGAGGCACATGACGTTTGTTAAGAAGATGGCTGGGTTTTACGCCCTCGCTGCTACTGCGGTGTACATCGCAACTGCAAGCGACCTCGAAGACACTGTTGCTTGGGGGCTTATTGGCTCCATTATCCTCGCATGCTTGGTGTACATCGGCTCGGCAGAGGCAAAGGCACCATCCCAACAACGAAGGCAACGCACTCCCCAAGAAATCCAACCAATCGCTGAAGACGAAGAGGTCCAAGAGGAACAATTGGACATTCCTGAAGTTGTAACACAAGAACCATTGGACGGCGCCACCTTACGAGAGCGTAAACTCGCCAAAATCCAAGCCGCTGAAGCACAGAAAGCACAAGCCTTGGCTGCTGCGAACAACGAGCATGAAGAAGGCGAAGAAGAACTCATTGAAGTCACTCTTGAGATGGAAGACATCCACGTTGCAGACGAATTTGTAATCGAAGTCTCGGCTGAATCCGTTGAGGATGCAGACATCGAGGCGACTGTCAAGCAACGTCGCATTCAACATGATGCAATCCGTGAACGCATCGAAAAGCGGCGAAGGGGCCAATTAGCAGAGATTCGCGCATCGACCGCAAGAATGTGGGAAGATCAAACTGCAGGCGAAGACATCGTTGCTCTGCTCCAAACCCCTGGCCACGGCCATGCTGTGCTTGTCGAGCCAGAAAACCCAGAACCTGGCCACATTTACGGGGCCACGTTCATTCGCATTGATGATGCAAGAATCCTCAAACTCCGCACGCCACTTGATAGCGGATTCGAGCAGGTTAAGAAGGAAAAAGCCCCAGAACTTCCAGCCTTAATGGACCCTAATGGAAAACCCCTTCCGCCGCTCCCACAACTCGGAGAAGGCATGGCGCTCCCGCCACTCCCAATGCCTGCAGCCAGCGGTGCACTTGCAGCGCTCAAGGATGAAATGCAGTCTTGAGGCATTTCCGACTGCTCAAAGTTGAAGGCGAAGGTGACGCATCGTTAAGCAATGGAGCACGTAAACGTCGATAACTCGGTGGCAACGCTTGCCCGTTCGACTGTGTTGCTTGGCTTATGCTTGGTCGCTGTCGCTCCAACCGTGTCCATCGTCACTGGCTTTGTCTTCAAAGCAGGATTGTTGGCCGTACTTGTGTTCTGTATCACAAAAGTATGGATTTTTGGTCTCCCTGCCTTCTGGCACTTGAAAATAGAAGGCAAATCCTTCTCATGGTCACCACCAAAAAATGGAGGTTGGGTTGTTTCTTTTGCATTGGGTGTTGGCATGATGATCGCCGTTATTGGCGCCTACCTCCTGCTTGGTGAGACCATGATTGACAAGCAGACATTGTTAGAATTGCTGGAGCCTGTCGGACTCACCACCCCATCGCAACTTGCTGGAGCCATTTTGTTCTGGGTGTTCGTAAATTCTGTCCTTGAAGAGTATGTCTTTCGATGGTTCATCACCTCGAAAATTGAAGAACTCACAGGCGCCAAATGGACGGCTGTCTTTCTTTCGGCCGGCGTGTTCACGCTCCATCACACAATTGCATTGATGTTGTTCATCAGCCCAGTTGGAACCTTTATCGCATCACTTGGCGTATTCATTGGCGGTGCGATTTTCTCGTGGATTTATTTACAGTACCGAAGTATTTGGGTTGCGTGGATCGCACATGCGTGTGCGGATGTAGCCGTTTTTGGAATCGCTTGGCATCTTGTCATCGGATTTTGAATTCTCAAACAGACCACGGTTTTGCTCAAATTAGGGACATCCCAATTTTTCTTTTATATAGTGTGGAGTGGTAATTATAATGCACAACGTGCACAATAGGTGTTTCTCAATGAATCAATAAATCCCCAACTGCTTGCCCTTAAGCGATTGAGCGTCAGAGCGTAGAACTTGTTCAGTTTTCTGGACTTGTTGAAGCGCTTTGGAAGGGCGCGGTTTGCCATCCCGGCACACTGCGAAACAAGCAAAACGGAGGATACATGAGACATAAGAAGAGAATGAAACACCACAAGCCTAACCACAATGGAAAGAACCGCAATACTGGAAAGCGAATTTTCATTCCCAGGGCCTTTGAACCCGGCGATGGGAATAAAAAGACAAAACCAAACTGCGAAACGGCACCTGTGAAGGAACCAAAGCGTGAAATCTCCGAAAAGGAGATGGAACGCAAGGCCAAGCTGAAGAAGGAGCGAGCCGAGAGAGTGAAACATGCACAGGAAAATTGGCGAGCTGAACGTCAAGATCAGCACCACGACACCTGCTGCAAGGATGACGAGGCCCGCACCAAGAAGAATGCGTGGCTCCTGAAACAACTGGGAGCCATCCGATGTGATACAGTCCTTGAAGAAGGAACTGGAATCATGATTGGCAAGGTCATTCCTCGGAGTTTCGAGCGTCGCCTAGACGTTCGGGCCCACATGAGGCACTTTGCCAAGGTTGCTGAAGAAGCAGGTTACAAACGCCATTGGCGGTGAGGACACCACCTGACGTTGAATGACGTCACATACCCCGATCAAACGGGGGAGCCGGGGGTTCGGGGGCTTCGGCCCCCGTCCCTCCTACACCAACGCCTTTCACTCATGCTGCCATTCAGGCGTTGCTCTGTTGATGAATGCTTGAACGCCGATTTCCTTGTCTTTCGAATCAAACAAAGAGGCGAACGCCTCGGCTTCGATGGCCACGCCTTCCGTTAGCCCTGCATCCAATGCAGCGCGTATTGTTGCTTTACCAACGCCCAATGTATTGGAAGACTTCGAACCAATCATACGAGCCATTGCCATCGTTGTTTCGAGTAAATCGTCAGCGTCACAAATCTTGTTGGCAAGACCGATTCGATGTGCTTCTTCTGCTTTGACTGCTTCACCGGTGAAGATCATCTCCATCGTTTTTCCATAACCGACAAGTCGAGCAAGCCGTTGCGTTGCTCCGTAACCAGGAATCAAACCGAGGTTGACCTCAGGGGTTCCAAATCGAGAACGAGTGCTTGCAATACGAATGTCACAGGAACATGCCACTTCGCAACCGCCACCAAGGGCAAAACCATCAACCATGGCAATGGTTGGCTTGCTTAAATTCCACAGCGCCTCCACGGCGTTATCGGCAAACATCACTCGAATATCGTCGCTTTTTTTGCCGACAAACTCGGTGATATCTGCACCAGCAACAAATGCATTTGGCTTTGCTCGCTTCCCTTCGGGCGGGTCGTTTGGTTGAGCGCCTGTGATGATGACAACACGAACATGTGGCATCGATTCAACCCACTCGACCATGGCTTTGATGCCGCTCATCACTTCACCATTGAGCGCGTTCAATTTGTCGGGCCGATTGATGGTCACCATGGCAATGCTCCCAAGATCTGCATCTTCGCTGATCGGGTGTTCTTCAATCACGACTGCATCGTTTTGTGGGGCGCTCATGTTTGTGCCATATCGCTGAGGTTCATCAGTCCACCGACACCATCCATCGCGACCATGAGAAGTTGAAAACCAAGAATAGAAAGACCATGAGCGCCTGTTAGGGCCATGGTTGAATCTGAAGCGCCCCTTGTCATGGCCAACGACATGGCGAAAAAGTATGGTGATTTCATCGCCCTTCACCCGCTTAATGTAGAAGTTCATGCTGGTGAATTTTTTGGTGTGTTTGGACCAAACGGTGCGGGGAAATCTACCTTCATCAAGCTTCTAACTGGGCAACTCCGACCGAGCAAGGGCCAAATCGAAGTCTTGGGCGTTGACGCCGTTGCAGACCCACAAAAAGTCAAAGCCAACATTGGAATCGTTCCAGAATCGGAATCGCCGCCTTCGTTTTTGACACCAAAAGAGTTCCTCGAATTCGTAGCCCGCCTGAGGCGCGTCGAGGACATTGAAGCAAAGGTCGAACACTGGCTCGACTGGTTTGGCATGGACGAAAAGAGAGACACAATGTGCAAGGATTTGTCGAAAGGCCAGCGTCAAAAGGTGATGTTAGCCGCCGCCTTCATCCACAAACCAAAACTTCTCTTTTTGGACGAACCATTCGCAAACCTCGATCCGATTTACCAACGTAAATGCCGCCAATGGTTGCTTGATCACGTCAAGGATGGCGGGACAATCTTCCTGTGCTCACACGTATTGGAGATGGCAGAACGCATGTGCAATCGAATGGCCATCATCAACGATGGGCGTGTGCTGGCGGCAGGAACCGTCAAAGGACTCAAGAAAAACGAACAGGAGACACTTGAAGATGTGTTCATTCGACTTGTTGGCCGCTCGATCGAAGATGTTGAACGAGAAGAAAAGGCCAATGAAACCAACGAGGGCTCTGAGGAGGAATAACCGTGCCCGGCGCCACAATTGTTTCTCGCGATTGGGACGATGTGGCCGAAGGTACACCCCTCAGCACCGGCCTAGGCACCTCTGCCCAAGGCCAAGAACTGCATGAACCGCTTCGTGGGTGGGCATCATTTTCTGCTACATTCCGTGTGATGTTCAAGGAAGAGGGGCGGAAGAGCATCGAATTCGCAAAGAAGCGGCAGATTGTTCTGTTCCCGCTTCTCCTTACACTCATCACTGCGTTAACGACGGTTGGTCTGCAATTTCTCGTCGGCGATTCAAGCGCCCAAGTGGCTGACATTGAACAGAAAACATTCACTTGGGGCGAGTTGAGGTTTGCACTTCACCTCCCTTTGTTGATGTTCAGCCTCGGCATGGGTACGTTCGCATTCATCGGTCATGACGCCATTGTCCACCGAGCAGGGACCAAAAATTACCTGCTTGCGGCACCAGCACTCCAGCCCTTGCCAAACTCTGTTGCCCACTTTGCGTACTTCATCAAAGATTTGTGCTTCTATGTGATGTTGATTCTATCTCCAGTCATCGCCGGCATGGCGCTTGGCATTTTGCTCGAAACATTCAACGGCGTGAACACACCATTGGAGTGGTCAAGCCTGCCTTGGACATGGTTGGCGATGATCATCACCCTCGGCCAAGGCCTTGCGTTTGCTTTCCTTGGTTCTGCTTTGTGGATGCGTGGTCGGCCGTACACTATTTTTGGACCACTGGCCATCGTTGCGTTCGGTGTAGCGGTGGGCCTTGGGCAAGTGAACCTCGACGGTGTGCTTTGGGGCCTTTACGTCCAGTCAAATCAATCGCCGCTCATTGGAGCTGCTGCGTTGGGAGGATGCGTCGCCATCGGGTTGTTGGCGAGTGCGCTGATCATCGATGACTTTGACGTTTCAGTGGTTCAGAGAGAAGAAATGTTTGTGCCAATCTACAACCGATTGGGGTTCCTTGGTGATGGCGAAATCCGTCTCATCGTCGCCAAAGAATTCGTAGATTTATTCCGTTCAGGCTCGATAAAGAAAATGACCGTGTCTTACGCAGTGCCACTGCTGGTGTTGCTCGGGATGGCTTGGTTGGTGGATTTCGCAGAGGCTCCGATTCCAATCAATCTGCTCTCATATGCTCCGTTCCTTGGTTTCTTCGGATTCAACTTCTATTCTTGGTTGACGATCCTCGATTCACCTGAATTCATGAATGGACTGCCTTTACGGGTGCCTCAACTGATTCGAGCAAAGGTCATCGTTTACTTCCTTGCAACCTCATGGATTTCATTAATTTTCATCGTGTTGATGGCGTGGCAATTGGACGAATGGACCTCATTGCCTACAAGCATCATTGTGATGTTTGCAAACTCGATTTACATCGTGGCCCTCACCGCCTTTTTGATGGGCCTGCGGCCCAATAAGGCCATCTTCGATGCATCGGTTATGATCTGGTTTTGGATTGGTACCGTCCTGCCATTGCTTGGCTTGTTTTTGCTTTCCTTCACCCAAGGCGATGTTTCGCTTTACGGCAACTGGTGGGAGCGGGCAAGCCAAGATGGGCTCGCTGCAACTTCGGCGATGTATGACCAATCCATGGTTGAGCAGGGCTACAAGGGCATGCTGGCCATCTCGGTCTGTTTGCTTGGCGCATCCGCCTTGCTATGGAAGCTGATGGACCGACGTTGGGGCAAAGCAGAGTTTTCTAATTGAGACGAACCGTTCCATCAAAGCAGGTATCTTGATGAGCGTTCGGCTTCGCCCATCAAACATGGGCAAGGTTGTCGCTGTATGCGGAATGCCCGGCTCTGGTAAAGGGGAATTTGCTGCCGTCTTGGAACTGCAAGGCGTCCCTGTCCTTTCCATGGGTGACATGGTGAGGGCTGAAGTGAAGCGTCAAAACCTGGCAGAGTCACCCGGTATCTTCGGAGAAATTGCAGCGCAGCTTCGTGCTGAGCATGGAGAGGATGTGCTTGCTGTACGTCTGGCTGATGCAGTGGATGAGTTACTCGAATCACACCCGATCGTCTTGATCGAAGGAATGCGAGGTACCGCAGAACGAATCGTCTTCTCCCAACGATGGTCGGAGGCTTTTGCCTCGGTGGCCGTTGAAGCATCGCCCGATGTCCGATTCACTCGAATCCAGAACCGTGGTCGTTCAGAAGATGGAGACAGGGCCTCATTTGAAGTCAGGGACACCCGTGAGATTGGATGGGGATTGGACCAAATCATTCTCGAGGCGGACCACCACATCGACAACAACCTCGACCTTGCCACCTTCCAAGAAAATTGCCAAACTTGGTACATCGGGTTCAGGGCATAATCCTGTTAAAATCCGGCCATCTTAATGCACACAATTGGCAACTCGTTTCCAGTGCGCAGGACGCCGGTTTTGGGTGCCTCGTTCACCCAAGTGTTATAGTCGGCCACAACCTGTGACAAATTGCTTCGGCAAGGGGTGCGCGTATGGCGAGAAAAAACAACAAAGGAGGGGGCAAGCGTCAGCGGGCTCAACAACGCGCTCAATACGACGAGCTAGACAAGTACCCAGTCCTGCCCCCACACGCCTTCGCAAGGATTGTTCGCGACAAGCAAACGCTCAATATCATCTATCAAATCATCGAGCCCCCGATGACCAAGAAAGAGCAAGAGCAGCGCGACGAAATCCTTGACATCTTCATCCGCTCCCTCACGGCGAACATCGAAGAAATCGATGCCAATCCCGAGGCCTACGTCCGCACGGCAATGGACAAGGTCATCAAGGCATACGGAATGAAGATCAATAAGAAATCCAAGTCGAAGATTTTCTATTACCTCCGCCGTGACCTGATTGGCTATGGTGAAATGGACGTGCTGATGAACGACATCAACGTCGAAGATATTTCACTCGACGGGACAAATGTTCCAATTTTCGCATACCACAGGAAGTTCGAATCCGTCGAAACAACATGCGTTTGGAAAACCGATCAAGAACTCGAATCCTACGTGATTAAATTGGCACAGCGATGTGGAAAGCACATTTCAGTCGCCGACCCATTGCTCGACGCAACGCTGATGGATGGTTCTCGAATTGTCATGAAGCTGGGCCGGGAAGTCTCGACAAGAGGCTCTGCATTCTGCATCCGACGGTTCAAGGACGATCCGTTCTCACCAGCCGACATCGTTGCGTTCCGAACCATGTCTTCGCTGATGGTCGCTTATCTGTGGATTGCGTTCCAGAATGAAGTCCCTATGCTCTTCGTCGGCGGTACTGCATCCGGCAAAACAACCACCCTCAACGCAATGTGCATCTTCATTCCATGGCAGATGAAAATCGTGTCGATCGAATCCACCCGTGAAGTCAACATCCCTCAACCAAACTGGGTCCCTGGTTTGACCCGACAAGGGTTTGGTGGCGAATCCAAAGACGGTGTGATCGGTGAGTTCGAGTTGCTCAAAGCAGCGCTTCGTGAACGGCCAGAATACATCATTGTTGGTGAAATTCGTGGTGCAGAAGCCTATGTTTTGTTCCAAGCAATGGCAACGGGCCACTGCGCATACTCCACGGTCCACGCCGACTCGGTTGCATCGCTGGTTCACAGACTTGAAAACAAACCAATCGACATCCCGCGCGTTCTTCTTCCAGCACTGGAAGCATGTGCGATTCAGATTCAAACCCGTATCAACGGAAAGCGTGTCCGAAGAACGAAGCAACTTGTGGAGATTGTTGGTATTGATCCAAACTCATTGGAAATCATCACCAATGAAGTGTTCCGATGGGATGTCACGTCCGATGATTTCATCTTCAGTGGTAAGTCCTACGTGTTGGAGAAAATCATGGTCAAAATCAACTTTTCACAAGATGACATGCGCCGTGAATTGCGAACCCGAAAGCGCATCCTTGAGTGGATGGTGCTGAACGACATTCGAAAAGCAGACCAAGTGTCTCAAATTGTCACAGAGTATTATGTGCGACCAAACGAAATCCTCGCCCGAGTCGATGGATTGCGTTGAACCCTGAGGAGTGAGCATCGATGGACCTAACGGCATGGCAACGGATTTGCAACAGAATCCTAGGACGTGTCGTTAAGAAACGAGCGAGGGCGGACAAGGAGCTATCTGACAACCTCGTCAAAGGTTCCATGAAAATGATGCCGGAGGTCTACCTTGCCACGGCCATCATGACCACCCTCGCCATCACACTGGGGTGCTGGGGCTTTGTGTCCCTGTTCTTCATCCCAGACATCGGTATCATTGCCTACTGGGAGTCAATGCAAGACCCCGCAACCTTGGATTATTGCTTCGAATGGGAATATTGGAACCAAGACCTCATTGATCCAACGAAACCTGGAAATGGTTGCGATGAATTTGCTTACCAAGTCTTCCCACCAGTTGCAAAGACAATCATCATCGCCCTTGGTGGTTTAATCATCCCCTATGCTGCGTTCAAGTACAACAAAGGTGGCGCAAAGCGAGAAGCTGACCGACGTGGTGCAATGATTGAGAAGTACCTTCCATACGCTGCATCCTACACCGCTGCCATGTCTGCAGCAAACGCAACACCTTCCAAGATTTTCAGATCCCTTGCGATGAACAAGGACATTTATGGCGATGTGGCAGATGACGCAGCCCTTGTCTATCGAGACGTTACATTGCTCGGATATGACCTGATCACTGCGATGAAAATGAGCGTGGACCGGGCTGCATCGGTTTGGTTGACTGAATTTTTCCAAGGAATGGTTGGAACACTGACGGCTGGAGGGCAACTCAAGTTGTTCTTCCTCAACCGCGCCGAGCACTACATGAGAGAAAACCGCACACGGTTGCAAATGTTCCTTGAATCAATTGCACTGCTTGCAGAATCATACATTGTGGTGGCGGTTGCTATGCCACTGTTTTTGATTGTCATGCTCGTCATTATGTTCTGGGTTTCAGGTTCTGGAGCGCAGATGTCAGAGGGCATGCTCTACGGAATCGTTCTCGGCTTCGTCCCAATGATTCACATCGCCTACGCCATCCTGGTGTGGACGAGCAGCAAAGAACAAGACATGTAAGGAGGTGAAAAGAATGGCGCGTAAAAAGAAGAACAAGATTGTCGTCGAGTTGGACCTTCCTAAGGACGATTCAACACTGACCAAGTTGTATGCAATCCTCTTCGTGTCGATCCTCCTTGGCCTCACCACTGCCATCGTGTGGTCCACCAACTCAGGCTTTATCCCAACTACAAACGGAGAACCAATGTTCACCAACGTCTACTGTGGTGCAACAGCCACCGACAGCATGGGTAACAGCATGGGCGCACAATTCCAAACCAATCAAAAGCCGTCCTACGCCGCCAATGAGTCATGCGCCATCCTCAAAGACAAAGCCGATGTTGTGAGTTGGACCGGTGAAGAATGGACCTCTGTTTCCAAACGGGGGAAGAATTTCGACGTACCCGGAATCGATTCATCGCAAACAGGCGGTATCGCCGTCGCTCAGCCTCTGTGGGCGAACTGCAGCGTTAGCGCAGACACACCAACCGATTACACGATTGCCATTCGTTCCCAAGAAGGCGTGATCATTGACTACCACAACGGCACCACCGATAATGACAACAATCCCGACAACGATGGATGTGGGATTACCATTGCAAATATTCCGGCCGACACTCGGTACGAATTCCTAGCCTTTTCAAACGAAGAAGGCAAATTCCTCTCCAAGGTCACCTTCGATGTAACCGTGCACTACTTTGATGGCGTTCCAGCAAACATGAACAATGCCTCATTTTGGATTGGTCCCGAAGTCTCACTTGGCCCCGTCAGCATTCACCCATTCATCTTCCTCAACTTCTTCGGACTGATGTTCTTCTTCCTCCTCTACCCTGCATCCTATTATTGGGAGCGAGTCGAAGGCGCCAAGAACGAAGTGGAAGAAAAGTTCCCTGATTTCCTTCGAGACCTTGCTGAATACTGGAAAGGTGGTCTTTCCATGACGGTCGCTGTCCAAACCCTGGCGACCTCTGAATACGGTGCACTGAATGACGAAGTCAAGAAAATGTCAGATCAACTGAGTTGGGGTATCAAATTCAGCGACGTGATTCGCCAGTTCGCAGACCGTGTCGGCACACCGCTGGTCCAACGGGCGATTGCACTCATTGCTGAAGCCGACCGTGCTGGTGGAAAAATTTCCGATATTCTTGTGACAGCTGCAAACGATTCTCGGGAATTGAAGTTCCTTGAAGGTGAACGACGACGAGCAATCGGCTCGTACATCGCCGTCATTTGGACCTCTTACTTCGTTTTCCTTGGTGTCATTGTCACCCTTGCTGTTGTCTTTATTCCTGCGATTGCAGGTTCAAACTCCAGCGGTGAAGATGGTGGCGACAGTGGTGGTCAAACCATTGGAAACATGACCATCCGTAACATCGACCCACTGTTTTTCCTGACAGTGTTTTACTACGGTGTCACCATGCAGGCTGTGGGGAACGGCACCATGGCGGGCTTGATGTCAACCGGTCGGTTCTCAACTGGATTCAAGCACTCAGGCATGATGATTCTCGTTTCCCTCGTCGTGTTCAACTTCCTTGCGTTCACACCGAACTTGATCGGAATCACAGAGGTTCCTGGCCTTAACCCATCCTCTGGTGCGTTTGTTCCGGCAGGATTGTACTTCGGTGGTTGAATGATTCAAGACGAGGAAGCACAAGTCCACATCCTTGAGATGTTGACGCTGTTTTGGCTGTTCTTCATGTCAGCGACCTTCCTCATTCGAGTTCATGTCCCAGATGCACCCTCGGTGGCTCATGATGCATCCTTAGAAATTGCTGGCGATGATGCGGTTCGTTACGCCCTTGGTCTTGATGCTGAACTTGAAGGTGAAAACCGTCTTGAAGAGATGCTCGGAAACGGAGAACTCGATGGGGCTTGCACGCTTCTCATGGACAGCATTGCTGTTGGAAAAGAAGCAAATTGTTGGCTCACGCAAAACAGTGGAGTCGCAACGCCTTACGGCCGGACAGGTACGCCAGCAGGCGGCACAGTGACCGTCCACCATCTTGTGGTGGTAGGTGCGGACGCTTGGACCGTGACCCTCGATGTTTGGGCAAGAGGAGGTGCTGCTTGATGCGACACTCAACGCTCAATGCTTCGAGCGATCGTGATGCTGGACAAATGCTCCTGGCCACAGGGGTTGTGCTCTTGATGTCCCTCCTTTCAATGGCTATTTTCGGTGTGAAAGTCGCAGGACTCACACTCCCACACGACACCGCTTCCGACGGCGTAATTGTCACGGCGCAGGAAGTCGCCAATGGCCTGCCAGAACTTGTTGAAGCGCGAACTCAATTGTGGATTGATGGTGGTCTTGACCCTCTTGAAGCGGGTGAAATTGCGATGGATGGCGTCCACAATGACATGCTGCACCACGGGGAAGTTCGAGGCATTGAAGTCAAGATGATCAACATCCAAGTCACTGAAACTGATGCTTCGACGTTAACATTCACAGGTGAACTGGGCGTATCAGATGGTGATGCAATGCTGACCGTGCGACTGAGTTTCAGCATCACACATGAATGATCATCGCTTCTGATGTTCGTTCCACGCTACATCCATGAGATGCTTGATGCGCTCTGTATCGCTCTTGACCATCGAAACATCAACCACTGGCCATGAAGCAATTTTGGCCCGATCCGTGAGACCATTCTGAATGGCTCGGATTCTTGGGAAAGCGGCAAGGTAGCGGTCTGCTCTTCGAAATGAATGGGCATCTCTTGAACGAAGCATGCCTTTGTGCCGCTCCTCTTCACTGACAACCATCACAAGACCAACAGCGATGCCACCAGCTTCACGCCAACTCCTCAACAGTCGCTCGCTTGGGTTGATGTGGACGCCTTCGATCAGAAGGTCGATTCCTTCGCGTCGGGCTCGGTCGATGGTGGCGACGATGCCACCCTCAACAGCCTGGCATGTGTCGAGCCAATCGATGACCGGCTCGCCAGAATCGCCTTTTGAAAAAGAGGAACGATGGAGGGTGGAATGGGTGCGTTCAGGATCGCATGCTCGCATGATTTCTCGAATGGCGTCGGTTGAGAGAAGACGGGCAAATCCAGACTCAGCAGCAAGTTGGACCGAGGCGGTGGACTTCCCTGTCCCGGTTGCGCCAGCGATGACGAGCAAACGGGGTGCTCGGGCAGCAAGGGTCTTTGCGGCTTGTTCCCCCAAACCTACCTTCCGAGCCATATCTGCCTGTGGCGTTGGTGCATTGATGAGTCTTTGCGCCCAAAGTTGGACCATCGACTGGGTTTGGCCCAGCAATTCGTCAACCGAATGCCTTTGAGGGGACGCCCACTGGCAAGGCACATGAGCGCAGAACAGATGTGGGTTGCCGGTGAATGGTGCGATGCAGAAGATGGAGCAACAGCGGACGTTATCAATCCAGCAACAGGTGAAGTCATGGCCACTACGCCAAAGGCAACCATAGCTGATGTCAATCGCTGTGTTGAGGCGTCACGAACTGCCCTCAACGACGCATCATGGAAAGCAATGGACCCGGCCCAGCGTGGGCGTATCCTCAACAAAATGGCTCAAGCAACCTACGCCAATGCAAAATCCCTCGCAGTGATTGAATCAAACAACAACGGCAAGACCTTCCGCGAAGCACTGTCGGAAATTCGCTACGGAGCGTGGACCCTCGAATACTTCGCAGGCCTCTCCGACAAAATCGAAGGAACCACCATCCCAGTCCCTGGCAACCGATTGAACTACACATTGCGCCAACCGCTTGGTGTGACCGTTCACATCGTGCCTTGGAACTTCCCGCTTCAACTCGCCCTCCGTTCCATTGCTCCAGCGCTTGCTTCTGGATGCACTGTGATTGCAAAGCCAGCGTCATGGACACCGCTCTCGCTCATCGCTTGGGCCAAGGCCATGGAAGAAGCTGATGTGGGCTTGCCATCTGGTGTGCTCCAAGTGATCACCGGATCTGGTGGACTCATTGGTGACGCACTTGCGGGTCACACTGGCGTCGATGGCGTTGTGCTAACCGGCGGCGTACCAACCGGTCAAGCCGTGATGGCAAAGGCGAGCGAGAACCTCACACCAGTCACTCTTGAATTGGGTGGAAAAGGTGCCAACATCATCTTCCCAGATGCAAACCTCCGATACGCTGCAAAAGCAATCTGCTTTGGAATCTTCATGAACGCAGGGCAAATGTGCTGGGCTGGATCTCGACTCATTGTCCACGAAGATGTTCACGACGAACTCGTCGATGCAGTCGTTGCCGAAGTCGGCAAGTGGAAGGTCGGACCTGGCATGGAAGAAGGCGTGCGTATTGGCAGCCTTGTTCACCAATCACACCGAGAAGAAGTGATGGAGAAACTCGCAGCAGGACTCGCCATGGGCGGAACCGTTGTCTGCGGTGGAAACGCCATCGAAGGCGATGGAGCCTTCATGGAAGCAACCGTAGTGACTGGTGTCGACAAAGACAACCTTCTGTTCAATGATGAATTGTTTGGACCAGTGTTGGCCGTCACCACGTTCAGTGATGATGCTGAAGCTCTCGCATTGGCCAACGACTCTCCGTTTGGATTGCTCAACGGCATCTGGACGAACAACCTCAGCCGTGCCCATTCGATGGCACGGGATTTGGAAAGCGGTATGGTGTCCATCAACGAGTACCCAATCACCTTCCCACAAACTGCGTTCACCGGTTGGAAGCAATCCGGCATTGGTGTTGAACAAAGCCAAGACGCCATGCGCTTCTACACCAAGGTGAAGAACGTCAACGTCAAACTCTGAGGTGGAACCATGACCGTGGAAGTTGAGGATCGAGAAAATGGCGTTCGAATTATTCGATTGGCTGGTGCTTCAGCAAGCAAATCCTTCTCAAGGGAATCCATGCCGATTATCGCTCGAGCCATCGATGATGGACTGAGTAAGCAGAGCGTTCGAGCCCTGATCATCACCGGCGAGGGGAAGTTTTTCTCCGCTGGTGCGGACATTCATGCCTTCCAAGAAGCAATCGATGCTGATGATGCACCTCAATTAATTCGGGACCTCACGAGCATCCTTCATCCACTCTTAGTGCGCATGCGGCAATCCGCAACCATCGTGGTTGGAGCCATCAATGGAGCGGCTGCTGGTGGTGGCCTCGGACTCGCACTGGCGTGCGATGTCCGCATTGGATCACCAAAAGCCAAGCTTGCTGCCTCCTATGCCAGCATGGGTCTTTCACCTGACGGTGGCACAACCTGGTTGCTGCCTCGACTTGTCGGTGAACAGCGAAGCCGCACCTTCTTCTTTGAAAATCAAATTTGGTCGGCTGAGCAAGCACTCAATGCCGGAGCCCTCGATGAGGTCGTTGAGGCAGATGAACTCATCAACCGGTCGATCGAGGTCGCCACAAACTGGAGCCAATGGGGCAATCATTTCCGAGAAGCAACCAAGCATCTGCTTCATGTGCAATCACAGAATGATTTCGAGACACACCTGAAGCATGAACAAACCCTGATTGAAGCTGCTGGCACGACGTCTGAATTCAAAGAAGGCGTCTCGAA
>ENA-ORDA01000277-ORDA01000277.1-marine-metagenome-genome-assembly--contig:-NODE-277-length-53943-cov-6.807986_pt1 | contig 53943 bp, 53 predicted proteins | sample MGYA00237778_ERZ508506 | MGnify/ENA primary metagenome ERZ508506 (study PRJEB26177, sample SAMN06267891) | marine metagenome | isolation source: Monterey Bay, California, USA | place: Pacific...
TATTGGTAGGTCATACTTATGATATCTTCTTGCAGCTCCAAGCAAAGTTCCATCACCACCCATTACAACAATTAAGTCAGCAGAGGATGAAAAATCACAGTAATTTACGTCTAAGCCTGAAGCAAAAGTACTTTTTGATTGATCTAAAGAAACCTTTGAAAAATGCTTGGTTAATAAACAAATTAAATCATGCACAGAAGTCACGACCTCTTTTGACGGGTTATCGAAATCCTTTATTACCAAACCAACTTCATTAAACATTGCTGAATTATACTCTTTATATATAAATTCAAAAAATTTCTTTATCTCTAGTATTTACAAATATTTACCTGCTCGAAAAAAAATTAATTATCTTTATAATGATCACATAAAGTACAAAAGGAAATATATATGGAAAATTTAGATAATTTTAGAAGTGAGGTAAAGGCATGGCTTGATAATAATTGCCCTCCCTCAATGCGAACTGGAGCTGACCCAAAAACTCCTCACGACGAAGTTTGGGGAGGAAGAAAAGCAGAGTATAAAAACCCTGAATCAAAAATTTGGCTCGATAGAATGGGTGAGAAAGGCTGGACTATGCCCACAGTTCCTAAGGAATATGGTGGCGGTGGATTATCTAAAGAAGAAGTTAAGGTTTTAAATGAAGAAATGTTTTTAATAGGTGCTAAAACTCCACTATTAAGTTTTGGTATTTGGATGCTTGCACCTGTATTGCTGGAATATGGAACTGAGGAGCAAAAAAAGGAACACCTACCTAAAATCATTAAAGGGGAGATTAGGTGGTGTCAGGGATACTCTGAACCTGGATCTGGGTCTGATTTAGCTAGCTTAGCAACAAAGGCTGAGGATAAAGGAGATCATTTTCTTGTTAACGGGCAAAAAGTTTGGACATCATATGCTGATAAGGCTGATTGGATATTTGCGCTAGTTAGAACCGGTCCTCTTGAGCCAAAGCATGATGGTATTAGTTTTCTTCTCATTGATATGGAGACGCAAGGCGTTTCTACCAAGCCAATAACTTTAATTAGTGGTAAATCTCCATTTTGTGAGACATTTTTTGATGATGTTGAAGTTCCAAAAGAAAACATAGTTGGTGAATTAAATGCAGGCTGGACAATTGCAAAAAAACTTCTACAACATGAAAGAACATTCATATCTAATTTTGGACTTGCTGCCGCAGCAGGAAGCAAAAAAGATTTAGTGACAATTGCTAAAAAACACTTTGGAGAAGATGCAGGAAAGATTAGTAATTCTTTCTTTAGAACCGAAGTTGCAGATCATAAAATCAAAGAGCATGCATTTGGCCTGACCTTAAAAAGAGCAGGTGATGAAGGGGGCAAGGCAAGCGCTGTTGCGTCTATGTTCAAATATTACGGAACAGAGCACAATAAGAAAAGACATGAATTAATGATCTCTGCAATGGGTAAAGATGGTGTTGCATGGGATGGTGATGAATTTGATCAAGAAGATAAAAACCTTACTAGATCATGGTTAAGAACAAAAGGTAACTCCTTGGAAGGTGGCACATCAGAAGTTCAGCTAAATGTCATTTCTAAAAGAGTATTAGGACTTCCTAGTTAAACCCACTATAAAGAGAAATATTATGAAATTAGTTTTAAATGAAGAGCAACAATTTTTAAAAGATACTGCTAAAAATTTTGCTGAAGAAAGAACTCCAATCAACCATTTCAGAAATCTGAGAGATGCTAAAGACTCTTTATTATGGGATAAAGAAATATGGGATGAGATGGTAAAGCTTGGTTGGGCAGGAATACTGATTCCAGAAGAGTATGGTGGTTCTGATTTTGGCATAACTGGAATGAGTGTAGTTCTTCAAGAATGTGGCAAAACATTAACGCCCTCTCCTCTTCTAGCAACGGCTGTATTGGGTGCATATGCTATTAAAGAATTTGGGACAGATGAGCAAAAATCTAAATACCTTCCATTAATAGCTGATGGTGAAATAACTACAGCTGTAGCTTTTGATGAGTCAAGTCATCACGATATATCAAATACTGAATTAAGTGCTGTTGAAGCAGATGGTAATTTTGTTTTAAATGGATCAAAAAAACTAGTCGTAGACGGCTCTAGTGCTGATGTTCTTATTGTATTGGGAAGAACATCAGGCGCAAAAGGTGAGATGGCTGGTCTCAGCTTGTTTATATTGGAAAGTCACACCGATGGAGTTTCAAGAGCAAAACTTGATATGGCTGACAGTAGAAACTATGCAAACATAGAATTCAATGATGTAGTTGTTTCTCCAAATGCATTGCTGGGAAGCCGGGAAGCAGGTGGTGAAGCAATGGATCATATATTAGATATTGGGAGAATAGCTTTATCTGCTGAGATGCTTGGCAATTCTGAGGCTGCTTTTTCAACCACTATAGATTACCTTAAAGAAAGAAAACAATTCGGAGTGCTAATTGGTACTTTTCAAGCTCTTCAACATAGAGCAGCAGAAATGTTTTGTGAAATAGAGCTTACAAAATCCTCAGTAATGGCTGCAATGCAAGGAGCTGATGAAAATTCAAATCAACTTCAAGTGTTAGCCAGTCTTGCTAAATCCATTTCAGGCGACACACTTCATCTTGTTTCAAACGAAGCAATTCAAATGCATGGTGGGATTGGTGTCACTGATGAATATGATTTGGGTTTTTTCTTAAAAAGAGCGCGAGTGACTGAGCAGATATTTGGAAGTGTTAATTTTCATAAAGAACGTTACGCTAATTTGAGCGGGTTCTAATATTTTTATAATATTTCGATGTGGTTATTAGATAGTTTAAAAAAAATAATTGTAGGGACTATTACTTTTATATTAATTGTTACAGTTCTTTTCTTCGGGTTTGGCTCTCTTGCCATTATAAATTTTCCTCGGGTATTAATACCCTTTAAGTCATTTAAGATTCTGCTCAGTAAAATCTCTAATTTTATAGGAGATATTATTGTTTATTGTTGCAGAGTAATTATGTTTGTGATGCATCAAAATTCTATACAAATCATTGATGACAACCACTTTGATAGATCAAAGTGGTACTTGGCGATGTCAAACCATCAATCATGGGCTGATATATTTATTATTCTTGCAGCAGGCAACTTTAGAATACCTTTAATAAAGTTTTTTATGAAAAAGGAGCTAGCCTGGATACCGTTTATATACCTAGCAAATAAGACGCTTAATATGCCTTTTGTAAGCAGGCATAGCAAAGAGGCTTTGCAAAAAAACCCCTCTTTAAGGCAAGAAGATTATAGAAATACCTTAGATGCATGCAGAAGGTTCAAAAGATCTCCGTCAACTGTTTTTAGTTATGCAGAAGGAACAAGAAATAATCCTGAAAAATTTAAATTACAAAAATCTCCATATAAGCATCTCTTAAAACCGAAATCAGGAGGAATGGCAACGGCTATATCAGCAATTGATAACATAGATACACTAGTCGACTTTTCATTAATTTATAAATCAAACAAACGAAGTGCTTGGTCTTTTTTAAATGGAGAAATGAAAGATGTAAAAGTTCTTATTAAGAAATATAAGATTCCTGAGCATTTAAAAAATAAGAACTATTCTATTGACGAAAAATACAGAGATGATTTTAAAGATTGGATTGAAGTTATTTGGGAACAGAAAGATAAAGAAATTGAAAAGTTAAAATATTAATTCTTTATCGCTCACAATCCAGCCATTTGAATCAGCATAGATCCAATCTCCAGGGCTTATACTCACAGAATCAAACAATACATCAATCGAACGGCTTCCCAATCCTCTCTTAACTGTTTTTCTCGGAACAGAGCCTTTTGCGAGGATGCCAATTTGAATATCTTTAAGGATTTCCACATCTCTAACATAACCATTAACTATTATTCCTACCCACTCATTCTTAGCTGCGTTGCTTGCAATCTGATCGCCTATCATTGATGCATGATTAATATTTCCTGCGTCTATAACTAAAATTCTTTTGCTGCCTCTCTCGGAAAGCACCTCTTTTACAATTGAATTATCATCAGGACATTTAACAGTATCAACTTGCCCGTAAAACTTTCCAATGGCTCCATATGACAGGTAGTTTGCAAGAGAAACTTGAATAGAGTCCCCGTGTTCATCACATAGGTCTGGTGTAGTAAATTCTTTCATTGATCTATTCTATTACAAATTATCTAGATTTTTAAAATTTAGACATCTCAAGTACTATCTATAGATAATAAAAATTTTGTAGGATAGAAAATGAAATCACCAATATGTGAAATGTTTGAAATAGAGTTTCCTCTAGTTGCATTTAGTCACTGTAGAGATGTTGTTGTTGCAGTTTCAAAAGCAGGTGGAATGGGTGTCCTTGGAGCTGTAGGGCACACTCCAGAAATGCTTGAGCAAGACTTAAAATGGATAGATGAAAATATCGATGGAAAACCATATGGAGTGGATGTCTTAGTTCCAAATAATTTTGAGGGCAAGGGATCCTCTATGACGTCTGAAGATTTAAGGAATATGATTCCTCAAGAATACAGAGATTTTAGGGCAGATGTCTTAAAACAATATGATATTGATGGTGAATCTCTTAGAGGTGGAGGAGATTCAAAGGAAAAAGAGATTCGATCTGATTCAAGATTTGGAAAAAATTTAAAAGAAAAAGGTGCTAAAAAACTTTTAGATGTAGCTTTCTCCCATCCGATTAAACTTATTGCGAATGCCCTTGGAGTTCCGCCGAAATGGATGTTAGATATGGGTAAAGAAAAAGGTGTGAAAGTTGCTGCTTTACTTGGAGCTAAAGAGCATGCAATCAGGCAAGTACAGGCAGGCGTAGACATTCTAGTTGTTTCGGGTACAGAGGGAGGCGGACATTGTGGCAGTGTTTCTACAATGGTTCTAATACCTGAAGTTAAGAGAGCCATTAAGGGTTATAGGGATGTCCCTATTTTAGCTGCCGGTGGCATTGCAACTGGCGAACAAATGGCAGGAATAATGGCAATGGGTGCAGATGGGGCATGGTGTGCTTCAGTATTTTTACCAACTACCGAGGCAGAAACATCTGAGAATATTAAAGAAAAAATGGTTAATGCTTCTTCCAGTCAAACTGTTAGATCTAAAAGCAGAACTGGTAAACACTCAAGGCAGCTCAAGTCTGCGTGGACTGATGCATGGGAAGCTAAAGGTGCTCCAGAGCCACTTCCAATGCCGCTACAAACAATGGTTGGAGAGCCAGCATTAGCAATAATATCTAAACAAGCAACTCTTGGGCATGAGGGAGCCAAGGATCTAGACACATATTGGGTTGGTCAGGGAATTGGTTTGGTAAACGAAACAATATCAGCAGGACAAACTGTTCAAAAGTTTAAAGAAGAATTTATTGTTGGCTACGAGCGAATAACAAATTTATTTGAATAATTTAAAGTTGGGCAACTTTACTTCTTGGCACAAACTCTAATACTGTTGCATTAATACAATATCTTGGCATCCCATTTGGCCCATCATCAAAAACGTGGCCAAGATGAATATCTGATGATAGCGATCTTACCTCCACTCTCTTCATCCCATATCTATTATCTGGCAGCTCATATGTTGCATCATCAACTGGTTTTGTAAATGAAAGCCACCCTGATCTTGATACAAACCTATCTCGGGTATCAAATAAAGGCTGGCCACTAAGTTTGTCAACAAAAACACCATCAGGCGTATTTTTAAAGATTTGGTATTCCTTACAAAATCTTGAGTCTGTTCCCTCGTTGAAGGCAACATCATAGGCTTCTGATTCACCAAGCTTAAACTTACCTAGAGCTTTATAAAAATTAGCTGGCTCCATATAGCCTTGCTTAGCAAAAATCTCTTTACCATCTAACAAAAAAATAATTGTAGGTGTTGCCCAAGTTGGAACTGATATCTGAAGAGATTTAAGTTGATCTGAGGTTCTTTTTGAAAATGGAATTGAACCTTTATATGATTGCAGAACATCATTATCAAATTTTTCACAATATGGACAATATGTCTTTGAATCAATAATAAGAATATGTTTTCCTACAAGAAGACTTGAGTTATCAATTACTTCAGGCACATCATTATCAAAAACAACTCCGGTAGAATGATCTGGACAATATCCATTAGGATTCTTCTTTATATAATCCTGATGATAGCTCTCTGCTTCGTAAAATTTTTCAAGCTTTTTTACTTTGGTTGTGATCTTTCCAAACCCAGATTTCTTCAAAAGATCTTGATACTCGTTCAAAGTATTTTCAATAACCGCCTTGTCTTCATCATTTTTATAAAGAATTGTTGATCTGTATTGAGTACCAATATCATTTCCTTGCCTATTTGATTGTGTGGGATCATGTGATTCAAAAAAATGTTGAATAATTGATCTGAGGTTAATTTCATTTGAATTAAAAGTGACTTCAACAACTTCAGCAAAGTTATTATTGTTATATTTATTTTTTAATTGCGTGATTGACCTGTAGGTTGGAGAAACCCCTCTTCCATCAGCATAACCTGAGACAGCATTTTCTATACCTTGAATTTGCTCATAACCCTTCTCAGCCCCCCAAAAACAACCTGATCCAAGAACAATAGATTTAATATGGTTGGTTTTATCTATATTTGGATCAGTCTGTCCAACCAAAGAAAAAGTTATAATAATTAGCAAAAAATATTTGTTCAAACTATTTAATCTCCTCATGTGAAAAATTTTTAATCTTCTTAAATGCATCTCTTTCAAACAACATATCAGTCCATCTAGTTATATTTGGTTTAAAAGCCTCATCAATGCCAAGACTTTTTGCTAGAAACAATGCGTAGCTTACACATATATCAGCTATCGTAAATCTGTTTGAGCATAAATACTCTCTACTATTTAATGATTTTTCTAACAGTTTTAATCTTGCAATAAACCATCGCCTGTAGCCATCCGCAGCCTCGTCGGCCACTCCTATCTCTTGAAGTGTATATCTTAAAAATACTGTTTGCGGGAAAGTTAGAGTAGCATCAGAATGTGATAACCAATTGAGATAGTTACCATAATCATCTTCATTTGAGGATACTTTAAGATCTGAGGGGCCATACTTATCTACCATATACTGACTCATAGCAACAGATTCTGTCATGTGAACCTCGCCATCAATCATGTATGGAACTGTTCCTAGAATATTTATATCCATAAATTCTTTGTGAAGAAACCTCGGAGGAAATGGCATCATCTCTAGCTCGTAATCCAACCCCATCTCTTCTGCAGTCCATATTGGCCTCATTCCTCTTGAGCCAGCACAACTATATATTTTTATGGTCATAAGTTTATTAGAAATTTACTTCATTAATAATACTGTTTTTAATTGGTAATATTAATACTTATATATTACCATTTAGAATGTATCAATTTTAAAAAATATATGCATTCAAAAAATATAGCGCAAAAAATAAGAAGTAATCTTGATGTTGGTTCTGATCAATATAAGAAGAATAAAGAAGTGATGATTGAAAAGCTTGAATTTATAGACGGACTTCTTGATCAAGCAGAATTGGGCGGCGGAGCTCACCACCATGAGAGGTTAGCTAAAAGAGGAAAGATGCCAATTCGTGAAAGAATTATCAATGTGCTAGATGATGATAGTCCTTTTCTTGAAATTAGTCCGCTTGCTGCATATGGCACTGACTATACAGTAGGTGGAGGATGTGTTTCAGGCATTGGTCTTATTGCTGGGGTTGAATGTGTGATATTTGGAAATGACCCCTCTGTAAAAGCAGGGGCTATGACTGTTTATGCTGGAGAAAAATGGCGGAGGGCTATTGAAATATCAAGAGATAACAAAATACCTTTTGTAAGTTTTGTTGAATCAGCTGGTGGTGATCTAAGTATGGGCACAGGAAGTAAAAGTGGTCAAGCTCCTATCTCTCCAACGCTTCAGCAGGATCACTTTGCTGCAACGGGAAGGTTTTTTTATGAAATGACTGAACTTTCAAAACTAAAAATACCGGTTATATCGGTCGTTTTTGGTTCATCAACTGCTGGTGGGGCGTACCAGCCTGGTATGTCTGATTATAATATTTTTATTAAAGATCAATCTCAAGTATTTCTTGCTGGGCCTCCGCTCGTAATGGCTGCGACTGGAGAAATTTCAGATGCCGAAACACTTGGTGGCGCTCAAATGCATTCAGAAACCTCGGGGCTTTCTGATTATCTGGCAGAGGATGAAATGGATGCATTGAGAATATGTAGAGAAGTTGTTTCTCATCTAAATTGGAGCAAAGGTGGCAAAGAGCCCACTAAAATTTCTACTGAACCTGTGTATAGTGAGGATGAGTTACTTGGGCTAATTAGTGAAGATTTAAAATCACCTCTTGATATTAGAGAGATAATTGCAAGAATTACAGATGGTTCTAAATTTGAGGATTTCAAACCTTTATATGGTCCGACAATGGTTTGTGGATGGGCTTCTATTCATGGCTATCAGGTTGGTATTTTAGGTAATAATGGACCAATCTATCCTCAGTGCGCTGAAAAAGCGGCTAGCTTTATTCAACTGTGTAATAAAAGAAATATTCCTCTTATATTTCTTCAGAATGTAACTGGCTTTTTAGTAGGTAAAGATTTTGAAAGGCAAGCGATCATAAAAAAAGGTTCGCAACTAATTAATTCTGTTTCTAACTCAAATGTACCTCATATTACTATTATTGTGGGAGCCTCATATGGCGCAGGAACATATGCCATGTCAGGAAGAGCTTTTAATAATCGTTTTACATTTTTATGGCCAACAGCAAAAATAGGAGTTATGGGCTCTGAGCAGATTGCAAAAGTTATGTCTATTGTTAGACGAGCAAAGGCTAAAAGAACTGGTGAGAAATTTGATGAGAAGGCAGATGCTCAAATAAGGCAAATGGTTGAGGAGGCTGCTGAAAATATATCTCATGGACTTGTTGCAAGCAGTATGCTGACTGATGATGGAATTATTGATCCAAGAGATACTAGAACTATTTTAGGGTTTTGCTTGTCAGTAGTTAATAACGTTGCTGTTGAAGGTGCAAGTGAATATGGGGTATTTAGACTATGAATTTTAATTCTATTCTTATCGCCAATAGAGGCGAAATTGCAATAAGGCTAATTAAAACAGCGCGTGAAATGGGCATTAGATGTATTGCAGTATATGTAGATGCTGATATAGATTCTCCCTATGTTAAGGCTGCAGATGAAGCTATTCATCTCCCAAACGGAGGCTATCTTGATATAAGTTTAATTATTGCAGCTGCTAAAAAATCAGGGGCAGAAGCTATTCACCCTGGTTATGGTTTCTTGTCTGAAAATGCATCATTTGCAAGAAAAGTAATCAAAGAAAATATCGTTTGGATTGGCCCATCTCCTCATGCTATATCTGTAATGGGTGATAAGCTAAAAGCAAAAGAATTGGCAACAAAAGCCAATGTTCCGACCCTTCCAATGACATCAATTCCAAAAAAAGCTAATGACATAGGCTACCCCCTTCTTATAAAAGCTGCTGCTGGAGGAGGAGGAAAAGGCATGCGTATAGTAAAGAAACAGGCAGACCTTAATGAATCGATTAAAGCAGCCAAAAGAGAAGCAAAAACAGGGTTTAATGACGAGCGTATTTTTATCGAAAGGTATGTTGAAAAATCAAGGCATATTGAGATACAAATTCTTGGAGACTTACATGGCAATATTATTCATCTTGGTGAAAGAGAATGCTCTATTCAAAGAAGGCACCAGAAAATTATTGAAGAATCACCTTCATCAAGAATATCAGAAGAAGTAAGAAAAAAAATGGGTGAAGCTGCAATAAAACTTGCAAAAATAATTAAATATAAATCTGCAGGTACAGTAGAGTTCTTGTTTGATGATAATACTGAAGAGTTTTGGTTTCTTGAGGTAAATACAAGACTTCAAGTTGAGCATCCTGTTACTGAAGAAGTTACTGGAGTAGATCTTGTTTGTGAACAAATAAGAATAGCAAGGGGTGATGAGTTGAGTTTTAAGCAAGATGACATTGTATTTAATGGGCATTCTATTGAGGCAAGGTTGTATGCAGAAAATCCTGCTAATGATTTCTTACCTGAAACAGGCACCCTGCTCGCTTTTGAGCAAGATTATGATGTTGAGGCGCGATGGGATTCAGGAGTTGAATCAGGGTCTATCGTAGGAACAGATTTTGATCCAATGCTGGCCAAAGTTATATCACATGCTCAAACAAGAAAAGATGCTGCATTAAAATTATCAAAGGCATTAGAGTCTGCTCATATAGGTGGCGTTACGACCAATAGAGACTTCCTTGTTTCTACTTTGAGAACAGAAGAGTTTTTAGATGGCAAAACAACTACAGATTTTATTGATGTTGTTGCTCCTTCAAGAATGCATATTTTAGATAGTGAAATGCTTATACATGCCATGGCAGTAGCAGCATTATGGCTTCAGGAGTTAAATAGATTTAATGATAATGTTTTAGGTCATATACCTTCTGGATGGACAAATGGGAGAATTCCCAAACAAAGCATTAATTTTCAATATATTGATAAAGAAATAGAGGTCTTATATACAAAACTAAGAGATGGAAGTTTTAATGTTAATGGGGCTTTTGTAAGAATTTTTGAATGTTTCGAAAATGGTATTGATCTTGAATATAACGGGCGAAGACATTTTTCATCAATCACACTAAAAGAAGATAGAATTTTGGTACATATGCCTTTTGGTGATGTCCTTTTGAAAATTATGCCTAAGTTTATTGTTCCAGGTATTGATATGAAAGCTGGAAGTCTTGTAGCACCGATGCCTGGCAAAGTGATCGATTTGAGAGTTAAAAAAGGCTCGAAAGTGAAGGCAGGACAAATATTGGTGATATTGGAGGCTATGAAAATGGAGCACTCCATAAAAGCCTCTGAAGATGGAATAATTTCAGAATTACATGTAAAAAAAGAAGATCAAGTTGAAAATGGTGCAGTTTTAATGGTTTTGGACGCTAATAAATGACTTCAAACTTAATAAATATGCATGATCTTCCAAGGACATCTAGAAAACCTCTAACTGAGAAGCATATTGAGGTCATTAACAAGCTAGAGCTGATGTTAGAAGAAGGCATCCCCAAACAAACCATGTCTGAATTGGCCAGCAAATTAAAGATTTCGTTAAGAACTCTCTATGAGATATCTCCAAGCAAAAATCATTTGATAAGAATGACAGTTGATAGGATATTGATGAGGCTTGGCAAAGAGGCTCTTGATGAGGTATCTAATATTGATTCACCAATTGAAGCTTTAAAAAAATATTTAAAACATGTGAATCAAGCGGTTGGTCCAAAATTTAAAGTCTACCTTCAGAACCTTGGTAGTGATGAGGAGTCTATGAAAATGATTGATTTTCATGAAGAATATATAACTTCATTTACTAAAGATCTGCTAAATAAGGCTATTTTAAGGAAGGAAATTAAGGAAGTTGATACTCAAGCATTTGCAATGCTGCTGGGTGGCATAGGTCGAGACTTTGCTAAAGATGGAAATATAAAAAAATTATCAAAATCACCTGAGGAATCTGCGAACTCCATTACAGAAATAATACTTAACGGTATATCTAGAGAAAAAAGTAAAAATGGATAAAGATACGATAAAAATTGCAAATTGCAGTGGGTACTATGGCGATAAACTTTCTGCTGCTAAAGAAATGGTAGACGGTGGCCCTATCGATGTTTTAACAGGGGATTACCTTGCTGAATTAACAATGGCTATCCTGTTTAATCAAAAAATGCAGCGTGGAGCTGACAAGGGTTATGTGGGAACATTTCTTAAGCAAATAAAAGAAATAGCAAATACATGTAAAAAGAAAAAAATAAAAATTGTTACAAACGCTGGGGGTCTTAACCCCTCTTCAATGGCTGCTGAGATAGAAAAAATACTTATAGATATGGGTCTTGATCTGAAAGTTGCATATATAGATGGTGATGATCTGATGCCAAGGATGGAAGAGCTTAGTGACTGTGGTGAAATGCTTATAAATCTTGACAAAAACATTCCGCTTGCTGATTCTGGCTGCCACCCTCTAACTGCAAATGCCTATTTAGGAGCATGGGGAATTAAAGACGCTCTAGATAGGGGTGCTGATATTGTTGTGTGCCCAAGAGTTACTGATGCTGCTGTGGTTATAGGGCCAGCTGCATGGAAGTTTGGTTGGCAAAGAGAAAATTATGATGAGCTTGCAGGAGCGCTAGCAGCTGGACATATTATTGAATGTGGTTGCCAGGCAACTGGCGGCAATTATTCCTTTTTTAAAGAGGTACCTAGCTTTGATAATGTTGGGTATCCAATTGCTGAAATTGAAAACGATGGCAGTTTTACTATCACTAAACACCCTGGAACTGGGGGTTTGGTATCAGTAGGAACTGTAACAGCCCAGCTTCTCTATGAGATTAGTTCTCCTTCATATATAAATCCAGATGTTGTTAGTCATTTCGATGCATTAAATATAAAACAAATATCAAAAGATAGAGTTTATGTTTCTGGTTGCAAAGGCAGTAGTCCGCCTAACAAACACAAAGTGTGCATTAATCTTGCTGGTGGCTATAGAAATGGCATAGATTTAATTTTGACAGGCATGGATATCAAAGAAAAATCAGAGGCTTTCTTAGATGCTTTATTCAACTCTGTAGGTGGTAGAGAGCAATTTGATGAAGTTTCAGTAAACCTACATAGAACAGACAAAGAAAATCCAAATTCTAATGAGGAAGCTATGGCAACTCTATCCCTCTCTGTAAAATCAAAAGATCCGGAGCTTGTTGGTAGACTGTTTAGTGCAAAAATTATTGAGCTCTCATTGGCTAACTATCCAGGGTTTTTCTCAGCAGGAGGAGGCAAGAAACCAGGACCTGTAATTGTCTACTGGCCTGCATTAGTTGGCAGTGAACACATAACAGAATATGTTCATCTTGATGGAAAAGTCACAGAAATTATTCCATCAAGCCAACTAAATTTGAATGATGTTTTTTATCAAAAAAATGTTGAGGATATTTCTCCAATTCCAAGTGGTGAAACTGAAAGATGTTTATTTGGTCAAGTATACGGTGCTAGATCTGGGGATAAGGGTGGATGCGCAAATATTGGAGTTTGGGCAAAAACTGATCTTTCATATTCCTTCTTATATAGTTTTTTAACAGTTAAAAAATTGAAAGAGTTAATGCCTGACTTAAATAGATTTAAAATTGATAGGTATGAGCTTCCTAACATCAACTCACTTAATTTCTATATACATGGAATTCTTGAAGATGGAGTATCATCAAATAATAGAGTTGATGGTCAAGCGAAATCACTAGGTGAATACTTGAGAGCAAAAATCATAGATATGCCAAAATTAATAATTAATGAGAGTAAAGATGGTTAAAAATTTATCATTAGAGGGGCTAGAATTTTCTACGACGGAAATACATATCTCTAATCACATAATGACTATAACTTTGAACAGGCCTGAGAAAAAAAACGCCATCAATAATGTCATGATGAACGAGCTTAACTATGCTTTGGCATTTGCTAAACAAGAAAAGCAAATAAGAGTTGTGATTATTGCTGCTAAGGGTAATGTTTTCTGCGCAGGCGCTGATCTCAATAGAGAACATTCAAATTCAAATGTTCCAAAATTAAATGAAGCTGACGACTTGAGTATATCTCTAAGGCATTTATATAAACCTGTAATATGTAAGATTCAAGGCTCTGTAGTTGCAGGCGCTCTTCTGATGGTTACAAATGCAACTCATGCAATTGCTGCGGATGATGTGAAATTTTCAGCTCCAGAAATAAAGCGTGGGCTTTGGCCGTTTATGGTGATGGCTGGGCTTTTTAGAGTAATGCCAAAAAGATCAGGTTTGGATTTTATTATGAGAGGTGAAAGTATAAGTGCTCATCAAGCTGAGAAATGGGGTCTTGTAAATAAAATTGTTAGTAAAGAAAGCCTAGATGGTGAAGTAAATGCTATTGCAGAATCGCTTTCAAAGCTAGCACCAGGAACAATGCAGATTGGATTGGAGGCATATGCAAAGCAAGATGATAAAAACTTTGATGAGGCAATGCCCTATTTACAGGATCAAATTGCTAGATGTTTCGAGGGTGATGACGCTAAAGAAGGGATTAGCGCTTTTCTTGAAAAAAGAGAGCCTAACTGGGATTAGTAATAGGAGTTACTTAAAGTGGATTTAAATTTTGGATCAGAGTACGAGCTATTTTCACAAGAAGTTAGAGATTTCTGCATTCAATGGAAAGGTATAAATTTTACTGATTCTAAATCTTCTGTAGGTCAAAATTCTAAAGTAACTAGCAAAACTCTTACTCGTCCAGAATGGCAATCAATTCTCATAGAAAAGGGTTATTTTGCAAGATCAGTTCCAAAAAAATATGGAGGGTATGGCGGAGAAAGTGATGTTATTAAAAGTCGAATAATAGCCTCTGAATTTTCAAAATATAATATTCCTCCTCCTATGGGTGGCCAGGGTATTGATATGCTTGTGCCTACCCTCTTGGAATTAGGTACTGAGGAGCAGAAAAAACAATATATTGAGCCAACTCTTCATGGAAAGATTATATGGTGTCAAGGTTACTCTGAACCAAATGCAGGCAGTGACTTGGCTGCCCTTCAAACAAAAGGTGAGTTGATTGATGGTAATTGGGTTATAAATGGCCAAAAAATATGGACTAGTACAGCACAATATTCACAAATGATGTTTTGTCTTGTAAGAACAGAACCCGAAGCAAATAAACATGCAGGAATAAGTTATTTATTAATCCCTATGAATTCTAAAGGAATAGAGGTTAGACCATTAGTAGATATGACTTTAAAAGCAGGCTTTAATGAAGTTTTTTTTACAGATGTGACTATTCCTGAATCAAATATAGTAGGTAAAAGAGGTGAAGGATGGGCTGTTGCAAATGCAACTTTAGGGCATGAAAGAGGCTCACTAACAGATCCAAATGCAACAATGAATAGAGTTCATTCATTAATTGAAATTATGAAGAGAGAGACTATTGATGGAGCAAAGTTGATTGATATGCCTATTTACAGAGATAGATTGATTAAAATTCAAGGCAAGGTGATGGCTTTCCAGTCAAATTCGTTAAGAGTCCTGTCAGCAAAAATTAATTCTAACCAGGACTCAAAACTACCTGGAATGATTCAGAAATTAATTGGGACTGAGATCAGGCATGAGCTGGAAGGTTTTGCAATTGATGTCATGGGGGAGCTTGGAACATTATATGAGGATAGCCCAAATATAAGAGATGAAGGCTCTTGGCAATTTACATATATGTATTATCTAGGATTAATAATTGGGGGTGGCACTAGTCAAATCCAAAAAAATATTATTTCAGAGCGCGGTCTTGGCATGCCAAGAGAACCAAAGACTCAGGGGATGAAATAATGTATTTTGGATTATCAGAAGATCAAATATTTTTTCAAAAAAATGTTTCTAAATTTTTATCAGATCATTCCTCTTTAGACATAATAAAAAAAATTGCAGATGGACATGGAGAGTCTCTTCAAGAAGAAGTGCATAAAGGGCTGACAAATCTAGGGATCGGTTCATTGCTAATTCCTGAACAATATAACGGGCTTGGCTTAGATTTGCTTTTTGCAACTGCAGTAAGTCATAGTTTAGGCTCTGGAGTTGCTCCTATACCCTTTGTTGGGTCATATGTAATGGCTCCTATAGCAATTACATATGGTGGGAATGAAGATCAAAAAAATAACTACTTGAAAAAAATGTCTGAAAATTCAATAAGGCTTGGTGTTGGTTTTTCAGAATATATTGGAGCTCGAGAAGATGCATCAATTACTATAGCTGATAGTGTGGTTAATGGTCGTGCGCTTTTTGTTTTAGATGCTATGGGGTCCTCTCATGTGATGATTTCCAATAAGTCCGGAACAATTGGGATTGTTGATGTTAAAAAAGATGGTGTAGAGATTATTAAGCTTATAACTGTTGATAAAACAAGAAGTTATTCGGAAATTCGCTTTAACAATGTTGAGGTAGATGTCCTAGAAAATACTATTGATTCCTCTGATGCTATTGTTAAATCAATTGATGCTGGGAGGATAATTCTTGCAGCTGATAGCATTGGCTCTTCTCAAACTTTATTAAACAAAGCAGTTGAGTACTCTAAAGAAAGAAAACAATTTGGAAGAGTTATTGGGTCATTTCAAGCAGTTAAGCATATGTGTGCTGAAATGGCAGCAGAGCTAGAACCTTGCTATTCAATCACATGGCATGCAGCACATGCGCAAAAAAATATTAAGGATGATTCAAGATTATATGCTTGCCAAGCAAGCTCTCATGCCTCTGAAGTTTCAAAAATGATTGCCAAAAAGGCAACTGAGGTTCATGGTGGCATGGGCTTTACAGACCTCATGGGCATACATTACTGGTTCAAAAGAATCGGTTTAAATAGACAATTATTGGGTTCACCCGAGCTTATAAGAGAAGAAGCCGCTATAATCCAAGGTTTTTGATAAGGCTAATATGCACTTAAAACCCACTCTAAGAATTCTATCGCTTTTTATATTTTCTGTTTTTATAACTGCAGATTATGAAATTATTGATTTATCAGATAACAAAGAAAAATTATCAAAAGAGATTCTTTTAAAGTTTAAAAAAGAACATTTTATAAAGAATATTTCTAAGCAAACTACAAATACTGACTTTATTAAAGGTCTTATCAATAAATTAGATGAAAGCAAAAGCTATTTCCTAGAAGATGAGGTGAATTCATTTTTATCTAGATCAGCTTCAGACACTAATGATTATGATATAAATCTCGCATTTGAAATAACGAACCTTTATTTTGAAAGGCTTGTTAATTTTTCTGAGTATCAGATTGAATTAGTTACTAAAAATAAATTTGATATGTTGATAGATGAAAAAATTGATATTTTTGAAGATGATAATATATGGCTAAAATCAGACAAAGAGCAAAAAAATGTATGGCGTAAACAAACTAAAAATGATCTTTTGCTTTTAAAGATTTCTGACTCTCCCCCAGAAGATGCTTCAAAAAATTTAATAAAGAGATACAAGAATAGAATTAAAAGAATAAGTCAGCAAAAAGAAGAAGATCTTTTCTCATTAATAATAAATGTCTTGTCAAAAGAGTTTGACCCGCACTCATCTTACTTGTCCCCCAGATCGTCCGAGAATTTCGATATGGATATGAGTTTAAAGCTTGAGGGTATAGGAGCTCTTTTAGGTGTTGAAGATGATTACACAAAAATTGTAAGTTTAGTTGCAGGAGGTCCTGCGGAGAAATCTGGGCTAATTAAACCTGAGGATAAAGTTATAAGTATTAGGCAGGGTGATGAAGAAATATATGAAGATGTCATTGGTTGGAGGATTGATGATGTTGTTAACCTAATCAGGGGTAAATCAGGAACGCAGGTTGAAATTGAATTCTTAACAGGTGATTCATTGGGTGAAAGCTTAAAAAAGAAGGTAACTCTCATAAGAGAAGAAGTAAAACTTGAAGATAGAGCTGTTAAATCTAAAGTATTTGAATTTGATGATGCAGTAAAAAAGAAAAAAATAGGAATAATAGACTTGCCTTCATTTTATATGGATTTCAATGCTTATATGCAAAAAGATCCAGACTATAAAAGTAGTAGTAAGGATATTAAAAAAATATTAGAAGATTTTTCAAATGAAGATGTTGATGCTGTAATTCTTGACCTGAGAAATAATGGAGGCGGCGCGCTAGACGAGGCAAATAGGATAATTGGTTTATTTATCAATAAGGGTCCAACTGTTCAGGTTAAACTTAAATCAGGGTATGTAAGACCTTGGGGTAGCCAAAAAAATCAACAGGTATGGTCTAAACCAGTTATTGTTTTAGTTAATAGATATTCAGCCTCTGCTTCTGAAATAGTTGCTGCTGCAATACAAGACTATAAGAGAGGAATTATTGTAGGTCAGAAAACATTTGGCAAAGGAACAGTTCAAAGCCTTCAAGACCTTTCAGAGGGTGCTATTAAGGTTACGGAGTCAAAGTATTACAGAGTGAATGGAAAAAGTGTTCAAAACAAAGGGGTCAGGCCTGACATTAAAATGCCTAGCACCTGGGATATTGATTCTGTCGGTGAGAGCTCTTACCCATCTGCATTAGAGTGGGATACTATTAGACCATATCGATATACGCAATTTAAACTTGATCCTCAAAATTTAATTGACTTAAGAAAGGAGTTTTCAAAAAGAATGTTGGACGATGCTAATTTGAGCTATCTACAATCTGTTCGAGAAAGATACGACTTGAATAAAAATAAAAAATTTTTAAGCTTAAACATTGATACAAGGATCTCTCAGAAAAAACTAAACAGAAGTTGGATGCTGGATCTTGAAAATAAGAGAAGATTGGGTTTTGGCCTCGTACAATATAAAAATTATGATGAATTTACAGGTGATAAAGATGATCAAGATGAATCTATAAGCCTGAAAAGTGATTTCATACTCAATGAAGCAACAAATATAGCAAGAGATTATGTTGATTTAGATTTCAATTTATTAGCAATTAAGTAGAATAAAAATTATGAAAATTATATCTTTTAATATCAATAGCATAAGAGCTAGGCCGCACCAATTAATCCACATTAGGGATAGTTTGGATCCTGATGTGATTGGACTTCAAGAAACAAAAGTGAATGATCCAGATTTTCCTATTGATGTTATTGAAGAAATTGGTTATCACGTTGAATATTGGGGGCAAAAAGGTCATTACGGGGTAGCTATATTGAGTAAAAATAAGCCAATATCTTGCAAGAAGGGTTTCTCAGAAGATACTGATGAAGATCAAAAAAGGTTTATTGAATGCACTTTTGAGGAAAATGGTGAACATATCACAGTGATGAATGGATACTTTCCTCAGGGTGAAAATATTAATCATGAAAGTAAGTTTCCAAAAAAAAGGAAATACTATGCAGATTTAAAAGAGCATATTTTAAAGGCCCAAAAAGTTAATAATAATATCGTGGTTATGGGTGACTTTAATGTATCTCCTGAAGATATAGACATAGGAATTGGAGAGCAGAATATGAAGAGATGGTTGAGGGATGGTAAAACTTCTTTTCAACCGGAAGAAAGAGAGATGTGGAATAGCATTAAAAATCTTGGTTATACTGATTCCTGGCGTCATAACAATCCAGAGGAAAGTTCCATATACTCATGGTTCGATTACAGGTCAAAAATGTTTGATGATGATCCAAAAAGAGGCTTGAGAATTGATCACATTATGGTGGCAAACCATTTAATGGATAAAGTTGTCGAGACAGGAATTGATTACAAGGCAAGATCAATGGAAAAGCCATCTGATCACTGTCCTATATGGGTTGATCTTAAACTTTAAAACTTACCTTTTGAGTTAATGCTATGGATATTTTTTCTATAAGATCTCCTAACTCAGACAGCGAATACAATGATTATATTAATTTTAGATGGTCTACTTTGCGTAAACCTTTAGGGATGAGCAAAGAGTCAACAGTTGATGAGAGAGAACATGATAGCAACCATCTTATAGGCTTAATAAATAAAGATATAGTTGCATGTGGAAGGTTGCATTTTAATACAAGTAAGCAGGCACAAATAAGATACATGTCAGTTGATCAAAGCATTAAAAGAAGAGGTTATGGTTCAAAAATCTTATCTGAGCTAGAAAGACTTGCAAAGCTAAATAATGCAGAAGAAATAACTCTTAATGCTAGAGAGGCAGTAAAGGAATTTTATCTTGTAAATGGTTATGTTGAGATAGCGCCTTTTAAGTCTGTCACAGGTATTGCTCACACAACAATGAATAAGGTACTTTAACCCCTTCTCTCTTTAAAAAAACCCTTCAAAATATTAGAGCTTTCTTTTTCAAGAAGTCCCATTTGGAATATGACTTTGTGGTTAAGAGTAACTCTCTCAAAAAAATTATCTATGGAAACTAAGCTGCCTGATTTTGGCTCGCAAGTAGCGAAAACCACTTCATCTATCCTTGCATCTATTATTGCTTTGGCGCACATATGACAGGGCTCTAATGTAACGTACATTTTGCAGTTGTTAAGTCTATAGTTTGAAATATTCTTTGACGCATCTCTTATTGCAACTATTTCGGCATGAGAGGATACATCTTGATCAAAGATAATCTTATTTCTTCCCTTTCCAATAATTTCATTATCTTTAACGATAATTGCACCGACTGGAACTTCTTGATTTTGCTCAGCCTCTATTGCCAAGTTAAGCGCCTCTTGCATAAAAGCTCTATCATCACTTGAAAACATGAAATATTTTAATAAAGCTCTATTTTGGCAATATCAACCTCTGCAAAGAAATCTTTTCCATAAGCTGCAATAGCCATGGTTCTAACTTTGCTTTGATTTAATGATCTTGGCATATAAAAAGCTGTTTTTTGAAAGTCACTAAAAGGTACTTCTATTTCACTCCAATCAGAATTTGTTAAGAATTCATATGAATATCTGTCCCATGGAAATCTTGCTGCAGGAGTTCTTATCCAAATTAGATATTTTTCTCCGTTACCTCTAACCTTTAATCTAATGCCTTTATATTTTTTAAAATCTTTATTCAATACCATTAAAGATTGAATAAACCCGCCATTATTTGCTGTTCTTACATCTCCTGAAAGCCTATAAAAACTTCCACTTTCATCTTCTAGCTCATTAAAATAAACATCAGAAACTCCACCCATAACTCTATCCGAATTAATTCTCCAGTCAGCTCTAACATCATCTACATTATCAATAATCATAGAAAATCCTTGAGTTGAAGTTAAAAATAGCACTGTAATAATAAATTTTTTCATAATGAGATTATATATCTAAATTCCTTAATGCTTTTTTTTCATCCTTACTGTTTAACAGGTATGCTTTTAAGATGCCAAGATTTAATAATGGCTGCATACCATCTGCCATCCTTTTTATCTGAATATAAAACCAGGCCATTTGAGAAAAAGCATTGATAGCTTGTATTAAAAGAAATCTACTTGATGTAGATAAGATACCGGCTCCTATTTGCAAGGTTTTTTCATAATCTGGGAGTTTTTTAATGCTGCCTTCCAGGATATCTGCAGCACAGCTTGGATCTCCACATAGCGGCCTTGCTATGCCAATTACGTCACATACACCACTTTGCAGAGCATTATTCATACCCTCTAGAGTTCTAAAGCCACCTGTTACCATTAAAGGCATACTGACATTAGCTCGTATCTTTTCTGCATAGTCCAAGAAAAAAGCTTCTCTTGCTATTGTACTTTCTTTTCTTTTTACACTTCTTTCAGGATTAATACTCACGTTATCTAGACCAATTAACCTAGGCTGCTCATAAGTTCCACCAGATATTTCCAAAAGATTTATACCTTCTTTCTCAAGCAGCTTGGCAACATAAATAGAATCTTCTGAGCTAAAACCTCCTTTCTGAAAATCAGCTGAGTTTAGCTTTACTGAAATAGCAAAATCATCACCAAGTTCAAGCCTGCATTTTCTAATGATAGTTACAAGAAGCTTTGATCTTCCGTCTATTGACCCACCCCACCCATCGGTTCGCTGATTGATATCTGGAGAAAGAAATTGAGATAAAAGATAGCCATGTGCTGAATGAAGTTGAATGCCAGTAAAGCCAACTTCTTTGGCTACTTTTGCTACAAAAACAAATCGCTCTATAACATCCTGTATATCACCTTCGCTCATTTCCTGAGGAACACCGTAAGCTTTTCCTGGGATCTTTAACTGAACAGAAGAAGGTGCAAGCGGCCTATCTGAGAGAGATTGCGGTGTTTGTCTTCCAGCATGACTTATTTGCATCCAAAGCTGGCTATTATTAATCTTTCCAGCATCTGCCCACTTTCTTAAGCTATCTATGTGCTCTTTGTATGTATTTTTTTCAATCGCAACATTCCCCGGTCCTTCCATATATCTTTTGTCAACTTGGACATTTCCTGAAATTGAAAGCCCTACTCCTCCATCGGCCCATGTTTTATAGAGATTTGCATGCCTAATATTACAAAAACTATTTTTATCAGCCACGCCTTCTGTCATTGCAGATTTGCATAATCTATTTTTTAGTATTTGATTTGAAGTAACATTAAATGTATCTGTAATTTTCATATGTATATTTCCTAGCTGTACTAACCAATAAATTAGTACTTGTTATCTAAACAAGATTAACTATTATCTGTTCTTCATTATAGAATAGTATAGCAACAAATTTTCTGAGAATTGAGGCAGATAAAAGGTTAAAAATTATGTCTAAAAATAGATTTTATGATTCAAGACTTAGCTATCTTTCGTTTGTTCAAAATACAAATGAGAAGAAAGTAATATCAGATAAAATATATCCATACTTATCAAAGCTTCCTCATAGAGACGTTTATCATTTTCTTGATGCGGGTATTGGAGATGGAACTATAACTTCAAACATAATCAAGAAATTTCATGCATTAAAACCAGATTCGCTTCTATGTATTACTGGAAAAGAAATTAGCTTTGAAGACGTTTTTAATTCTTTAATTAAAATGCCAGATAGATTTATTGAGCACCCAAAGCTAGCTTTAACACTTACTAATATGAAGTTTTCTGAGATAGGTGCTTTAGCTTCAGCTAACAATCATTCGAAGGTAAAAATAAAGAATTTAGTATTAAAAGGCTCAAATGCTCATGATTTTGAAAAACAATTGGATAAATTAGAGTTATTTATTAATAAAAATTGGGGTTTTGATATAGATAAAAATGGAAGAACGGCTTATGTAAAACCTTGCATAATTAATATTTTTAGAGAAGATCAAGAAAAGCTTATTATTGGCCATTTACCAAAACCTAAAAAGAATAATGTATATGATTTTATCCTGGCGTCACAAGCATATAGATCAAGATCATCTACAAAAGCTAAAATCAGTAATGTAATCAACCCTCTTTCAAGAATATTAAAGCAGGACGGTTTATTGCTAGTAACACATTCTGTTGGTAATGATTCCATTGAAAAAATATTTAACATTGCCTCTGTTAAATCAAATTTTTTTCCGGATACTAGCAAGACCCTAATTGCAGCAATTAAAGATAATAATTTATTTTCATCTAAAGGTTTTAAATTTTCTTCACCAAAAAAATATTCGTATAATTTTAGACAAATTCCAAGTGAGATTGTTGCTGAGATGTCTAGCTCAAGCCTGCACTCAAAAATATCTAACATATTTTATATTGCTCAACTTTCTAAAGAAGAATCTGAATTGTTGCAAAATAATGCTAGTAAGATTAATAAAATTAAGAAAGCAATCCTAAATCAAGATACGCTTTATTTTAATAATGAGATATTTTCGATAAAAAAAATATGAAAATTTTAATAATGGGCCTACCTGGAAGTGGTAAAACATATTTAGCTGCAAGACTTCAACCGCTTTTAAAAGCAGCTTGGTACAACGCTGATAATGTTAGGGAAATGGCTAATGATTGGGATTTTTCTGATGAAGGAAGGTCTAGGCAAAGCATGAGAATGAAATCTCTGGCAGACTTTGAAAAGTCTCACGGACGAATTGTGATTTGTGATTTTGTTTGCCCAACAGAAAATACAAGAAATAACTTTGCTGCAGATATAATAATTTGGGTAGATACTATTTCTGAAGGTAGGTTTGAGGATACTAATAAAATTTTTGAGCCACCAGTAAAATTTGATTTTCATATAAAGGAAAGAAATGATACAAATCACGAGATGATTGCTAAGGAGATTTTAAAAAATGTTTGATTGGAAAAAACCAACTGTACAAATGCTAGGAAGATGGCAACCTTGGCATGACGGTCACCAAGCCTTATTCAAACGGTGTGTTTCAAAAACAGGACAAGTAATAATTCAAGTTAGAGACGTTGCTGGAGCATCAGGAGGCGATGGTCAGGATGATAACCCCTTTAATTGGGATGATGTTTGTAAAAATATAGAAATGGGGCTTGAAAGAGATAATTTTTTAAGAGGTGTTCATTATGAAATAATGTTGGTGCCAAATATCACAAACATCTCCTATGGTAGAGGTGTTGGATATGCTTTTGAAGAAGAAACTTTTGATGATGAAACACATTCAATAAGTGCAACAAAAATTCGAAAGGAATTAAGAGAAAAAGGGAAGCTAGAATAGCTCTAAAACATTTTCAGGTGGTCTACCTATAATACCTTGAGAGCCTTTTATAACTATTGGCCTCTCTATAATCTTAGGATAATTCAACATTGCAGAAATTAAGTCATCCTCTGATAACTCTTCATTGCTTAAATTATTGTGTTTGAAGTCTTGCTCATTTTCTCTCAAAATATCTCTAGCATCGAGCTTTAGCACCTTAAGAATATTTTTAATAAATTTTGTGGTTAGGTCTTTTTCTAAATAAAGAAATACTTCTATATCTTCAGTATGCTTCTCAAGAATGGCGAGGGTTTGCCTAGATTTACTGCATCTAGGGTTATGTAAGATTGTATACTCAGCCAAACTTATTGCTCAACGTTAAAAGTTAACCCAGCATTATCAACTAATCTTTTTATCAATTTCCTTCCCATTGATGAGGCTGGTGTATATATTCCGCCTTCAAGCTCTGCTGAGTCTTTCACAAGACAAATAGCGCTTTCAGCTATCATCTTAGACGTTGAACCGTAACCTGGGTCCATATCACCTGTTACAGAAGTACTAATTACTGAGCCTTCGATATCTGCACAGAATAAAACATCGTAACTACCCGCTTCTCTTGATTCTTTTGACGGCCCTTCGCCAGGCTTTGGTACGTCATCACCACTCATGGGATTTGCTGTAGCCATCATTTTTGCTATTTGCTCGCCCTCTTCTCCAGGACCAGCAACCCACATCTCGTTATACAAGAAGTCTTTGCCATATGCGTGGTTTTGCAACATATTTGATCTATGAACATTTTTTGTATTTATAGGAGCCATAAAAAATGGTGCCACCCAAACTCCCAGAGCCTCATCAAAGACTGGCTTTGAATCGTTTTCCTGTTGAGGGCCCTGAAATCCTTCAGATAAAGAAAATGGATTGCCTAAAATACTAAAGAGCTCTGGATTGGTTTTAAGCGATGCCATGGTTGCCCCAAATGATGCGGCTGTCCCACCAGAAAACTCTCCCTCCATAACTCTTACTCTAGCTCTTACTTTATTTGATGTTCGGCCAGTTTGTTTTTTTACTTCATTCTGTAAAAATAAAACACCTAGATCAAACGGAATACTATCAAACCCACATGAAAAAACTATTCTGGCACCAGTTTCTTTTGCCTTATTGCTATGTTTGGAAATAACCTCATGCATCCATCCAGGCTCTCCACATAAATCAACATAATCTGTTCCAGTCTCAGCACATAATTTAACAATCTCATTACCATATAGCTGATATGGACCAACAGTTGTGAGCACGCAATCTGTCATTTCCATCATCTTTTCAATAGACGCTTGGTCATTACTATTCACTTCGAGTGTTGTTACTGAATCACTTACATCAAGGTCTTTCTTTACTTGGTTTAATTTTTCTAGACTTCTCCCAGCCATAGCCCAGTTAATTTCATTATTATCAGAATATTTTGCTTGGAGATACTCAACTACTAACTTTCCTGTAAAACCGGTTGCACCATAAACTACAAAATCAAATTCACTACTTTTGCTCATAATAATTTCCTTATCTATATTTACTTATTTTATTAGTTATAAAACTCTGGATTTCATCTAAAAAAAACTTTTTAAAGACCTGTACTTTAGCATTGTTTCTCAAATCTGGATGGGATAATAGCCATAAATGTATGTCAAATGAATATTTATCTTCTCTAAAAGGTTTTAAGTTTGAAGATACAGGTATCCCAATGGGAGAAATCATGCTTACACCAAGGCCTTCATTGAGATATTCAATTATTTCACCAAATGAATTAGTTCTCATAATAATAGAGGGGTTTGGGACAAGCTGCTTTAACCTAGCCTCCATGTTTGTTCTTCCTGAATCATCTTTCCATATAATCCAATCCAAATCTTCAATTTGTGTTTTATTAGTTTGCCTTAGATATGCATCTGCTCCATATATATTCATTGGAAGTGCTCCAAGATCTGTGCCTATCATGTGCTCTGCCGGATGATTGGTTAAAACAAGTGAGATATCTGCATCAAAATTATCTTCTTCATCTGAATGAACAACTCTCATATCTAGATCAATATTTGGATATTGTTTTAAAAACTTGGCAATCAATGGTGTTACATTTATACCGCCAGATGCTGGTTTACTGATAACAAGCTTGCCGGAAAGCTCTGTTTCTTTGTCTTTGAAGACTCTTTGTATTTGGTATATCTGCTGATCTACCTTTTTAGTTTCTTGTTCTAAGGCTAGACCATGCTCTGTAAGAAGATAGCCCTTGTTGTGGCGTCTAAATAAATGAACATTTAAATCTGACTCCAGCCTATCTATTCTTCTTGCTACGGTAGAGTGATTTACTTTTAAAGATTTTGCAGCAGCGCTCAAAGACCCTTCCTTGGCTACAGCTAAAAAATACTCTAAATTACTCCAATCCATATGTGCATAATCGCACATATGGATTGCATTTGTCGAGAATTTACACACATCAAATTAAACGTTAATATTTGATAGGTTCATAATTAAATTTATATGATTTCATTAAAATTAAGAAACCTTTTGATCATCCTAGTGGTAATAATTCTTATTATTACCTTATCTCTCCCAAAAATACTTCATGCTGCAGGATTGCATCCTGATTACCTGTCAGATAGCTTTGAACTTTCTGATAAAAGAGCGCTAATAATAGCTACTAATCATGGCGTGCTCAATGCTCCTGGAGAGTCTTCCGGTAAATTAACAGGATTATTTTTATCTGAACTTTCTGTGCCATATTATAGATTTTTGGAATCCGGCATTAACGTTGATATTGCAAGCATAAAGGGAGGAAACATTCCATTAGAACCTCTACCATACTTCGTTAAAACAAAAGAAGATAAGGTATTTTTAAGTGATAACAAGCTGATGTCAAAGCTTAGTAATTCAATCTCTATTGCTAATATTAATTTTGAAGCATATGACATTATATTTTTGTCTGGTGGTTGGGGGGCGGCATATGATTTAGGATTTTCTGATCTGTTGGGTGAAAAGATAGCTGATGCATACTATTCTGAAAAAAAACCAATTATAGGTGGTATATGTCATGGTGTTCTAGGTCTTATTAGAGCTAAAAATAAAGAAGGGGGTTTGCTTATACAAGGCAGAAAAATGACAGGGGTTACGGACAAGCAAATTACAGAATTAGGTATTAATCTTACACCACAGCATCCTGAAACCGAGTTAAGAAAAGCAGGAGTAATATTCCAAAGTGAGACGAGATTTACAGATATTTTTGCCAACTTAACAGTTGTTGATGATGAAAAGAGATTTGTTACAGGACAAAACCAAAATGCTGGCCACGAAACTTCCTATAAAATTATGAATATCCTCGCAAAAAGAGGCAATTAGAGAAAAATATGAAAAAATTAATCAAAGGATTGTTTATTGCGCTCTTTTTTTTAGGAGCAATTATGTTTATTTTATTAAAACAACCATGGTTCCAAGATAGGTTACTGCAAACAGCTTTAGAAAATTTATCAACTCCAACCTCAAACCTCCCTAATGATGACTCCTTGACAGCTGTTGTTTGTGGCTCACGCTCTCCAATTAACGACCCTAACAGAGCTGAAGCATGCATATTAGTTCAGGCGGGAGAGCAAATTTTTATATTTGATACCGGTAATGGCAGTGCTCAAAATTTGAATAACTGGAACATACCCTGGAATAAAGTTAAAGGTATATTTTATACCCACCTTCACTCAGATCATATTTCCGACATTGCTGATTTTCATCAAGGAACATGGATTATTGGCCAAAGAGATGCTAAACAGAAGGTATATGGACCCGAAGGTGTTCAACTGCTAACAGATGGAGTTGAAATGGCTTACACAAAAGACTATTTTTTTCGGAATGAGCACCATGGCGATGTTATAGCTCCATTAGATATAGCTGGCTTTGATACCCATACTGTTGATCTAGAAAATCCAATTTTGGTTGATAGTAATGGTCTTAAAATTACTGCTTACAGTGTATCTCATGACCCTGTAGATCCAGCATTAGGATATAGAATTGATTACAAGGGAAGATCTATAAGCATCAGTGGAGATACTATTTATGACAAAAATCTGGTTCAAAATTCAAAAAATGTCGATGTTTTGTTTCATGAGTCGATGTCGCTAGAATTACTAGATTTAATCAATAAAAATGCCAAAGAGACAAATAATTTTGTTGCTGACACAGTGACTATAGATATCCTTGATTACCACACTCCAGTTCTTGATGTTGTAAAGGCTGCAAAAGAAGCTGATGTTAGGCACCTGGTTTTTTATCATCATCTCCCCTCTCCAAGAAACCAATTAATGGAAGATGTCATGTACAGAGGTGTTGATGAAATCATGCAAGAATGGACTGCATCTCATGACGGCACTATGATAATATTACCCTTAGAATCAGATAAAATTATAATTACATCTATTAAGTAATTATAAATCTATATCAGGGGGATATAGCTATGATCGCAACAATAAAGGAATTCTTTAGAGTTATAGGTGAACTCAAATACATAATACCGTTACTAAAATATGAATGGCCAAAGCCTGATGACAAAGCGTCACTCGCTCACTCTTTTCAAGAATCAGTTGCTAAATTTGGCAATAAGCCCTTTTTATTTTTCGAAGATGAAAAATGGAGCTATGAAGATACCAATAAAGCCTCAAATGTATTAGCTCATAAGTTATTAAATGAAGGTATTCAGCATGGGGATAAGGTTGTTCTTTTTATGGAAAATAGGCCAAGCTTTGTAATATCTATCCTTGCTCTCAATAAGATAGGCGCTATTGGGGTCCTAATTAATACAAGCTTAACTGGTAACCCTCTAATTCATTGCATTAATTCTTCAGGTTCAAAAAAATGTATCTTTGGCGAGGAGCTAACTAGCTCAATTGAGGGAGTATTAAATGAAATTAATATTAAAAGTAAGGAAGATATTCTTTGGACTGAGGATACTAATTCAAGCCAATGCCCAGAATGGGCTTCAGATATTAAAAATTCCTTAGATTATTCTAATGCTGAGAATTTAGTAGAAACCAATCAAGTGAAAGCAAAAGATACAGCGTTTTATATTTTCACATCTGGAACTACAGGGGTTCCCAAAGCTGCACTTTTCCCAAATATGAAAATTGTTGCCGCTTCAACAAATATCACAATGGGTGGCTATCGCATGAATGAAAATGATTGTATGTATAACTGCTTGCCTCTATATCATTCAACAGGATTGATGCTAGGGCTTTGTGCTTGTGTCCATGTTGGTGCGTCTGTATTCATTAAAAGAAAATTTTCTGCTTCATCTTTTTGGAAAGAGGCCCAAAAATTCAATACTACAGCCTTTGTATATGTAGGTGAGTTATGCAGATATTTAAGCGTGCAGGATAAATGTGATGAAGAGGAAAATAACCCAATTCAAAAAATGGTTGGTAATGGTTTGCGACCAGATGTTTGGGATGACTTTAGACATAGATTTGATGTAGAAAGAATTATTGAGATATATGGTGCTAGCGAGGGAAATGCAATGTTTATGAATATTCTTAACAAAGATAAGACTATTGGTATGGCAAATGCTCGAGTGGCTTTAATTAAATATGATGTGGCTGAGGATAAAATAATCAAAGATAAAGATGGCAGATGTATTGAGCTTAAGGATGGAACACCTGGTCTTCTTATAAATGAAATTGGGCCTAATGCAGTGTATAACGGCTATACAGATAAAGAGGCTAGTGAAAAGAAAGTGCTTAGAAATGTTTTTGAAGATGGTGATAAGTGGTTTAACACTGGAGATCTTATAAAAACTATGGATGTTGGCTTTGCTCTAGGCAAAACACATTATCAATTTGTTGATCGGATTGGTGATACCTTTCGTTGGAAATCAGAAAATGTTTCAACAAATGAAGTTGCTGAAATTGTAAACGCATACGACGATGTAAATATGGCTAATGTATTTGGGGTTAAGGTTCCGAATAGCGAAGGTAGAGCTGGAATGGTGGCTTTTAATTGCAATCTTGAACTTTTTGACTGGTCTAAGTTCAGTGCATTTGTTGATAATCAGCTCCCTGCCTATGCCAGACCTGTTTTTGTGAGAGTAACTCCGGAGCTAGAAACTACTGGTACATTTAAGCTTAAGAAAAATGAGTTACGAGAAGAAGCTTTTCACCTTGATAAAGTATCTGATGATAAAATCTTTGTAAGAAAGCCAAGAAGTGATTCATATGTATCTTTAGATGAAGAGTATTATCAAGTAATATCACAGGGCAAGGCTGGGTTCTAGTTCTAAGCTAGATCATTATCTACAAGAACAGCTATTAGAAGAGCTGGTTCAGATCCATTATTTACCCAAGCATGGTTGGTTCCTCTTTGAACTACAACATCATGCGGTTTGATATCAACCTCTTCCTCATCAAGGATAAGTGTTACGTCACCTTTTAATAGAATAATGTAATCAATAGTATCTGTTTTGTGCATAGCTGGATGCTTTGAAGTATCAACTCTATGATGAGCAGCACCTATTTTACCAAACGCTTCAGCCGCCATATTCTGGAGAACCTCTTCCGGAACTCCTTCAGGAGTTGGGTTAATTTGGAAATACCTAAACTTAGTACCGTTTTTTGGAGGAGATAATACTATCTTGGTATCTGCCCTGTCTGATGTATCTTTTGTATTGATTATTGATCCATCCGTATTCCATAGCTCAAATAATCCCCCGACATCTTCTCCTATGGAACAAGACGGCGGACCATCAATAGTTACTATAGATTTACCTTCTTCATTGTGCCCTGTAACCACCCTTCTCATAGCTTAACTCCTTGCTAAATTGGTTAAATCTTCTCTAATTTTTGATCTTCTATCACTGCTATATAAATCTTTCCAGGATATATTCGATTGTGAAAGCATTGATGTAATATTATGTGAACCGCTGATTTCTTTTTCTTCCATATACTCAATTGCTTCGAACACACCATCCCTGTTATTACAGATCAGCACCATGTCGCAGCCAGCAGATAAGGATAAATCTACCCTTTCAGCATAAGAATTTTCACCCGCACCTTTCATAGTTAGGTCATCGCTAAAAACAACTCCTTTAAACCCAATTCTATTTCTTAGAATTTCTTTTATCCAAAATGATGAGAATCCTGCGCTTAACTCGTCAACTTCTGGAAAGAGTATGTGAGCGCACATAATTCCGCCTATATCATCCTTTAAATCAATGAATGGGACTAAATCATGTTTTATTAATTCATCTAGGCTTCTTTTGTCTTGAGGTTGCAATAAATGGCTGTCTTCAAAAATACCTCCATGACCTGGGAAATGCTTTCCAGTTGCTTGCATTCCTGCCTCATTCATTCCTGAAATAAACTCTTTAGCAATTTTAGAAACGTTTGAGGGTTCATCTGAAAAAGATCTATTACCTATAATGCTGCTTGTATTTCTATCGACATCAAGAACAGGCGCAAAACTAATATCAATTCCAGCAGCTAGTAGTTCAGCTGCCATAAGCCATCCTACCTCTTTAAAAATCTCTTTATTGCTATTTTTAGCCGCATAGTCACTTAAAGACTGCATAGAAGGCAATATAGTGAATCCATCCTTAAATCTTTGAACTCTTCCCCCCTCTTGATCCACTGCAATTAAAATATTATTTTTTATACCTTTAATATGCGAGCATAAGTCGGCAATCTGATTTTTTGAACTAAAATTTCTTTCAAATAGAATTAAGCCTCCTACCTTACTATTGCTTATTAAATCTATATCAACGGATGAGAGGCTGGTTCCATCTATATCCATCATTAAGCGTCCACAGGTATTATTCATTTTGGCTATGCTGTATATAATTAAATACTATTTAGTTTTTGAATGAGGGTTTCATCAATGAGTGGTTTTAGCTCAATGCTTGATAAATTTTCTTCTAATTGTTCTTGTTTAGATGCGCCTAAAATTACAGTTGAAACATTTTTATTTAGTAAACACCATGCAATGGCTAGCTTAGATGGATTTAAATTATATTCATTGGCGATTTGAATGTAATTAGACACCCTTTCCATTCTTTCTCTACCTCTATCAGAATCTATCATATGCTTTTTAAGCCATTCATAGCCCTTTAATGACGCTCTTGAACCATTAGGTATTCCATCAAGATACTTTCCTGTTAGCGCACCAGAGGCTAAAGGCGACCATGTAGTAGAACCCATTCCATGTTTTAAAAATAGATCACTATATTCAGTCTCAAATCTATCTCTATCCAATAGGTTGTACTGAGGTTGTTCCATTGTGGGCGGGGTTAAGTTGTTATCTTTTGCAAATTTATGGGCTTCTTCAATTTCATCCGCAGCCCATTCTGATGTGCCCCAATATAAGACTTTTCCTTGAACAATAAGATTGTGCATAGCCCAAACTGTCTCACCAATTGGAGTGTCTGGGTCTGCTCTATGGCAAAAATAAAGGTCAAGATAGTCCACCTGAAGTCTTTTTAATGCTTGATGGCAGGCTTCTGTAATATGTTTTCTACTTAAGCCCATTTGTGTCGGTGTTGGGTTTTCATGAGCACCGAAAAATACTTTGGAAGATACACAGTACGAATCTCTTGGTCTTTGGAGTTTTTTCAAAGCCTCGCCCATAACTATCTCAGACATCCCTCTCTCGTAGCCTTCGGCATTATCAAAAAAATTAATTCCTGCATCAAAACATGTCCCAAACATTTTTTCTGCAAGAGATGTATCAACCTGTTTATTAAAAGTGACCCATGATCCAAAAGAAAGTTCAGATACCTTTAAACCAGAATTTCCTAGCTTTCTATACTCCATAATTATTTAACCTCTCTAGTCGAATAAATTGCATAGATAAGAATCCCGCTAAATAAGATCTCACTTCCAATCATGTCTGCAGCAAAAGGGGCATCATGAAGAAGAGTTGAGAGGGTTCTAAATAATGCTGTTAGAAGCATTATTAAAATGGGTGGGTAAAACCAGTGCGTATTGTTTGTATAAATTCCATAAAAAATCATTAGAGCTGACGAGACAAAGTAACTACCAAGGTCTCCAATTTGAGAGCTAAGGCCAAGATCTGATGATAAAACCATCCCAAAATTTTCTGCCATAATTCCAGGCTGCAGAACCCAGAAAACACCAATAATTAGAAAAACTACAGCTGGTATTGATGATAAAAATTTAGTTATAAAAGACATAAATCATTCCCCCTATTATTTGATATTTAAATATATCATTAGGCAAAAAAATTTGATACTCAGCAAATAATGTTAAATAAATGCTTTAAGTGGATTGGTTATTTTTGAAGTAGATGGCAGCCTTATAAAGTATTGGAGTCATTAATAACCAAGGTAATTGAGTTTGAAAATTAATACCTCTTCCGTTTAACTCAAAAATAACTGGGTTGAACCAAGGCCCGGTTGGAGCTAATGGCGCCCATGATAAAGTTTTGTCTACAGAAAGTTGATCAAAGTATAAAAAAACTTCTACGAATAAGTTTTGAGTAATACACCATACTAATAAGATAGAAAAGAAAGACCATGACCATTTTGATAAATCAATTCCAGATAATTTTGAAGACAATAATAGACCACCAATACTTATTGTTCCTGCATCAGCCATCGAGTTTAATATCCAGTTTAAATGCATCGGAATAAATGTATTTAAAGCATCGGACCTTCTGACATCAACTGAGTCTCCAAAAGCAAGACCGTATGAAAACCATATCTCCCAACCAACTGCACAAGCAATAAATGAAAATAAATAAATCTTTACCCAGTAAGACTCTAGGTTATTTTTTTTATATTGATATATAAAGATTAGTATTGGTATGAATGCGCTCAAATAAACTATAGAAATAACTCTTAACTCGATCAGAGACATTACTTTAAAGATTTCACTGCACTAATCATTACTTTTTATCAATCCAGATATTTTATCAATAAGGCCGCTTAACTCAGGTTTGTTTTCTTGTATTTCTTCAACTGTTAAACCATGAAGCTCATGAGGGAAAACTAACCAGCTGTCAGTTTCATGGATATAAAAGTCTGGCCTTCTTTCAGTTTTATTTTTAGAAGGTTTAAAGTAAGGCGTTGCAATTTTTATATCTGGTGTATTTTTCTTACATGCTCTCTTAATATCTTCAATAATTTGATGAATGGATAGCCCAGTATCAAAAACATCATCAACAATTAGAAGAGAGTTTTCTGATTCTACTTTTTTAATAACGTAGCTTAGTCCATGAACTTGAACTGTCTTTTCTCTTTGAGCAATACCAGAGTATGAAGATGTTCTGATTGCAATATGATCAGAGTCAATTCCTAGTACATCTAAAAACTCCTGCACAGCAATTCCAATGGGAGCACCACCCCTCCAGACCCCAACAATATAGTCTGGCCTATAACCACTTTCATAAACCTGCCAGGCTAGTTCAAAAGAGTCTTTAAGCAGCTCGTCGGCTTGAATAAATGTTTTTTTCATCGAATTAATAAAAGATAGGAGACTATGCCAATGATATTAACATAGTCCCCTAATAAGAAAAATTAGTCTTACTAACTTAGAACTCCCTTCTAAGTCTAACCATAAACTGACGTGGTGGTATATACTCTAGACCTGTTGCAGCAACTCCAAATACGTCTGTCATGCTGGAGTTAACTCCACCCTCATCGGCAATATTAAGCAGCATGAAGTCAATGCCAGTATTTTTGCCAACAAAATCAATGCTAGTTGTTAGATTAAATAAGTTATATGCCTTAATAGAGTCTACAGCTGGATTGTTTGAAACTCTTTGCTCAAACTCCCCTCTTCTTACATATTGAAAAGAAGTAGTGAGCTCATTGCCTGATGCCAGTTCAGTTTCATAAGTTAAATTGATGTCTGCTGTAAATTCTGGGCTCTTTGCTAATTTATTACCCTTAACATCCTCTCTAAGACCATATCTTAAGTCTTCTTGACCAAAGAAATATTGATAAGCATCAACATTATCTAGAACCTCATAACTTGATGTTACCTCTGAATCTAAAAATGCTAAATTCATGTCCATTGTAAGAGAGTCTGAAAATAAAGCTGTTAATTCGATCTCGAGACCAGACATTTCAGATTGAGGAATGTTAGCAACACCACCTCTGTAAGGATCTGGATCTGTTGCTTGAAACTGTAAGTTTTCGTAATCATATGTAAATAAGGCTATGTTAGCTCTAGCTCTTCCTTCTAAAAGATCTGTTTTAAGTCCAACTTCAATAGCTTTAATGCTTTCACTTTCATAAGTTGGGAAAACCATAGCTGGAGCCACTGGTCTTTCTGCAACAACGTCCTCTGCTTCTGTAAAACCAAATGTTAGATTACTCCCACCAGGCTTAAAGCCTCTAGAAAAAGAAATATATGCCATAGCGTCATTAGAGATATCAAATTCTCCAACAACCTTTCCAGTCATTTTGTCTGAAGAGCCTTTAGCTTGAAAAGCTTCTACATTAAAAAAGTTTGTTACATCAGTTTCAAAAGTATCTTCTGAATATCTTAAACCCGATACAAGCCTTAGGTCTTCACTAAAACTATATGTAGTTTGTGCATATATTGAATACGATTCTCTGCTTGGAAAAGCATCTGTAACAAAGTCCCATTCTGCATCAAATACAGCAAACCTTCCTGGAATCCCGTAGTCATGATCATAACAAGAACCTGAGATCGCCAGTGGACTTGAGCACTCGTAGGTAATTTGTCCATCGTTATTATTATCTCTGTATCCTCTTATATGATTTTCTATATCATGCTGCATATAGAATGCACCAACTGTCCAATCAAGCGCTCCAAAAATTGGTTCATTTGAGACTAAATTTACCTCAAATGTTTTCGTTTCAACAATTGATGTTTCTGGAGTAAATTCGGCTCTTTGGTATGTTGCGCCATCACCTAGACCTGGAATTACTCTAACTAAATCTCCAAAATTATGCCTATCATTGTCTCTTGTTACAGAAATATCATCGTCTTGAATGCTTGCCATAACCTTTAGGTTTGCAAAACCTAGATCGCTCTCATAAATAGCTCCTAAAACTAGAGATGTTAGTTCATGATTAGATATTGTATCTTGTGATAATTTTCTAGCATTACCGGATGTATCGTCAATACCTCTTATTGCAGAGCCGTTTCTATCTACTTCAAAATATTGACCAAAAACTCTGAGTGAAGCTATATCTGTTAATTCTAAAAACCAATCACTTCTGATGCTAAGGTTGTTTGCATCATCAAGATCCTGCCCTGTAATTAAGTTCTCAGTAAAGCCATCTCTTTTTGTAGCTGAGAAAGAAAATCGTGTTGCTAATTTATTGCTTAAGGGAATATTGCTAGCTGATCTAAATTTTGTAAGTCCGTAATCGCCAATTGTAATATCTGATTTGTTTGCATAACCTTCAGTGGATGGTTTCTTACTAATTACATTTATTGCACCACCTGTGGAATTTTGGCCAAAAAGAGTTCCCTGCGGTCCTCTTAAAACTTCAATTCGTTCCACATCAATAAAATCAGTTTGTAATGAGAAAGGAGAGGCTATAAATATCCCATCCATATGAAAAGCAACTGAAGGTGCTGCAATTGCATTTTGATTTGTTTCATTTCCAACCCCTCGGATAGAAATGACAGTCTTGTATCCTTCGTTCTTTGCAACAGTAACGCCAGGCACTATTGCACTTATATCTACAAAAGAGTTAATATTTTTTGAATCAAGATCGTCTTCGGTAATAGCTGTAACAGATTGAGATATATCCTGAACGCTTTCGCTTCTTTTTTCTGCAGTAACAATCACATCCTCAATAACTGCAGCTTGCACTAATGTGGCAAGACAGAATGTTATTGAAAAGATTGATGAGATAAAGAATTTTTCGATGTAAAGAGATGTTTTCATTGGTTTCCCCATAATAAAGTTGTAATTAAAAATTCGAAGCGGTGATTTTATCACAGCTTTACTAATAAGCATGCAATCTATATGCCAAAAAAGGATAAACCCTTTGTTTTAAATAGCTAATTGGTTTAAATTGTAGATTAATTAACTCTCTGCGCATCCATGAAACTTATTTTAGAAAGAATTTTTGATCTCGAATCTAATAATACAAATATAAAACAAGAGTTTTTAGCTGGTTTTACAACGTTTATAACTATGGCATATATTATTTTTGTTAACCCACAGATGATGTCAGCAAGTGGCATGGATCATGGGGCTAGTTTTGTGGGCACATGTATAGCTGCTGCATTAGCATGTTTTGTTATGGGTTTTTACTCTAACTGGCCAGTAGCACTTGCACCAGGAATGGGCCTTAACGCATTTTTTACGTACACCGTTGTTGGGGAAATGGGTTATTCATGGGAAGTTGCCCTTGGAGCAGTTTTTTTAGCGGGTATTTTATTTGTAATAATGAGTGTGACGCCACTTAGAAGGTGGATGTTAGATAGCATCCCCTTAAACCTTAGAATTGCAATGGGTTCTGGAGTTGGTCTTTTTATAGGGTTTATAGGACTAAAAAGTGGTGGGATTATTGTTGCTAATGAAGCAACTTTTGTGAGTTTAGGTAATTTTTTGCAAATTGAAACTTTTTTATCTGCATTTGGGTTTTTGCTCATATCTGTCTTGGCAACAAGAAGAGTTTCTGGAGCAATTATTATCGGTGTTCTTGTTGTGACAGTGCTTGGTCTTTTATTAAATATTGTTCAATTTCAAGGGTTAATTTCATATCCGCCAAGCATTGCCCCGATTTTCTTAAAATTGGATATTTTGGGCGCTCTAGATTTAGCAATGATAAGTGTAATAATTTCATTTTTATTTGTTAACCTTTTTGATACCGCCGGTACTCTTCTTGGGGTTGCGCATAGAGCTAAACTGGTTGATGAATCAGGGAATATTAGTAACTTTGATAAGGCATTGAAAGCGGACAGTAGCTCGAGCGTTGCTGGCTCATTTTTTGGTTGTGCTCCAGTAACAAGTTATGTTGAGAGTTCAGCTGGGGTTGAGGCAGGTGGAAGGACAGGCTTAACTGCAGTTGTTGTTGGTTTTTTATTTTTAATTGCCATCTTCTTTTCTCCATTGGCTGCAATAGTTCCAGCTTATGCCACAGCCGGAGCTTTGATCTATGTAGCAATCTTGATGTTAAGCGGTATGGAAAAATTAGACTGGTCAGATACAACAGAGTTATTGCCAGCATTAATAATGATAATAATGATTCCGCTTACTTTCTCTATTGCTAATGGAATTGCCTTAGGTTTCATTTCTTATGTAGTAATGAAGTTATTTGTTGGAGATATGAAAAATATATCTTCAGGTGCTTGGTTTTTAGCTATTATCTTTATGGCTAAATTTGTATTTCTACCCTAAGAAAATATTCTTAATACATTTATTTTATAAAATACTATTTTGATAAGCTTTCCATGCGACCTGTTGTAGAAATACTCTGTCTTTATCAGACACTCTGTCTAAATAATTATACTTAAGTCCTTCTGGCGATGTTTTTGTAATAGCAGCGAAAACAGTAGCTGCTCCAAGATAAGTTCCAAGCATTCCTGGATGTGTTCCATCGGGATGATGAAGTTCAATATTAGGGTTTTCCATGTATGCTATTTCATAGGCTTCCCCTACAGGAATAACTAGTGAGTTGCTTGAATCTGCTGCCTCATAATACGTTTTAGCTATTCTCTCTATTAAATTTTCTTTATACCTTCTATCAGCTTTGGTATAAGCATGAGTCATATAAAGTGCGGTTTTAATACCTTGAGCTTGGGCCTTGTCACTAAAAGACTTAGCAGTATTTGAAAATATTTTTCTTGATTTTGAGGTCATTACCTCCCCGCTACCACCTTGCATTATTAAAAGATCAATTTGCTCAGTTAATTGAAGATTTTTAGGATTTAAAAGGTGGTCTATATTGTGGTTGTGAAGCCTTGAGCCTCCGATAGTAGCTGACTTTGTTATAATCTCGCTATCACCATAGTGCTCAATAAGCATCCTTTTTACATGGTTATGAATGCTATCGTTGTAGTAAAGATAGCTATTACCAATAAATAAAATCTTTTTAGGATAGTTGTCAGCTATTAATGCTGATGAAAAAACTACAACAGATAAAAAAAATACTAATTTTAGTTTTTGTAATGGCATTATGATGACTCTAGTTTGATATTTCTCTCCTCTGCTGCTTTCCAGTCTCTAGGAAGAATTCTTGAGACTACTAAAAAGCTTATTAAAGCCGGTATGAAAACAAGATGGGTAACTGTCATAGCCATTCGCATTGCTTCTAATTCACTATAATCAGCTTTAAATACATCTATCAACCAGCCTGCAAAAGTTGGGCCACCACCAAGAGCAACCATATTTAAGATAAAGAAAAATAATGCTGTTGACATGGCTCTCATATTTATTGGAGCAAGTGTCTGGGCAATAGCAAAACTTGGCCCGAGGTATATTCCAATAAATAGTAAATAGATTGTAGAGAGTATTAAATTTGCTTCAACTGACTGAACCCAGTAGCTCCATATTCCCAAAGGCAAGCATACAGTCATGGCTATAGCTGGAAGCCACCCATATGCTCTAATAGTTTTTGCGCCCCATTTATCGGCAAGCTTGGCACCAAAAAAAGCACCACCTGCATAGGTTGTTCCGTTCATTATTCCTAACAAAATTACCATTGTTTTAAAGTCAAAAGATGGGTCTAGAGCAATAAGAAATTTAGTTTGAAAGGCTGAAGAGGCATATGAAACGAACGAGCCAAAGGCTATACCAAAACACATAGCCCACCAAGCAGGTATTTTTAATAACGACTTAAGAGATTCAATAAAAGGAAGTTTTTTTATTTGGGTTCCGCCATCCAGTTCTTGTGCCCCCCTTACTGGCTCCTTTAAAGTTAACTTAACAATACCAGCCAGAACTATTCCAGTAATACCTAGAAAAATAAATATTCTTCTCCATTCAACATCACCCCCAGAACCCATTAATGATGCTGTCGCAAAATAAGCGGCCATAATTCCAAATGGAATACCCATAGAGTAAAACCCAAGAGCTCCCGCCCTTTCTTCTTTTGGGTACATATCTGAAATAATCGAATGAGATGGAGGACTGCCACCAGCTTCACCAATTCCAACACCCATTCTTGCCATTCCTATTTGCCAAAAATTAGATGCCATTCCAGTTAAAGCAGTAAAACCACTCCATGTAGCAAGCGCTATAGATAAAATATTAACTCGACTATAGCGATCAGCAAGCCATGCAATGGGAATAGCTATTACTGTATAAAAAAGAGCAAAGGCAAAACCAATAAGTAAACCGAGTTGTGTGTTTGTTAAATCAAGATCTTCCTGAATAAATGGAGCCAATATTCCAACAATCTGCCTATCAATAAAGTTAAACCCATAAACAACTGTTAGGAGAACTAAAACAAAACTTCTATACCTTTTGGTGGGGAGTTGATTGGTGTTCATGAAAATCGAATGGGTTATTATTTACTCAAAAATTGTAACATTTTTAAGTTTTATATCACCCGATAAGAATTAGGAAGCCGTTTGCTCTATATAAACAATAAACAGCTTCCTAGCTTTTTTAAGTATTAATTATTAAATACTTATTTTTGAGGGTTTACTAAGTATTTTTTACCAGTTGCTTGCTTTGCATATGCTCTTATTGTTTCAGGCTGAAGCATTTCTTCAAATGAAATTTCTTGAGCGTAATTACTGGCAAAAGTTGTTGTTATTTCTTTTGCTACTCTCATTCTCATTTCATGAAATCTTTCCATTCCGATCTTTCCAATCATTGGGGTTAGCAACCATCCTCCAAGACCCCAAGACATTCCGAATGCTCTTTTAAGAATAGTTGGTGACTGATCTAATCCTCCATATATGTATACTTGCTTGTATGTATCTGAACCATATCTGCTATATTCCTTAGCTGTTTTATTAGCTGCAATTTCCATAGCTGCAAGTATTTGACCAGGTAGCTCGCCATTGTTACCACCCCCGGTAGCATCGAAACCAAGAGTTGCTCCCGTTTCAACCAATGCATTAACTAAGTCATCCATAAAATCTGGATCGCTTGTATTACAAACATATTTAGCTCCAAGGCCTTTTAGTATATCTACTTGTTCTTGTTTTCTAACTATATTAACCAAAGGAACTCCATCATCTGCACAAATCTTAACCAGCATCTGGCCTAAGTTGGAAGCAGCTGCTGTATGAACAATAGCTGTATGATTTTCCATTTTCATGGTTTCAACAAAAGCTAATGCAGTCAATGGATTCACGAATGATGAGGCAGCTTGTTCTGAAGTTGTACCATCATTCATTACCAAACAACTAGCAGCTGGAACACATCTGTATTGAGAGTACATAGCGCCGCCTGCAAGACCTACAGTTTTCCCAATTAGGTCTTTAGCATTTGATCCCGCATCAACAATAACTCCTGCACCCTCATTACCAACAGGCATTGATTCATCAAGTCTTGGTTTTAGAGTATTCATAAAAGCTGGATGCACTTTCATGGTTGCAACCGTATCGTCACCAGAGCCAGTTACATTAATATTTTGAACATCAGCTGCAAAACTCAATAAAAGCCCAAGGTCTGAAGGGTTTATTGGAGATGCTTGAACTTCTATTAGAACCTCATCGTCTCCTGGAACTGGTTTTTCTACCTTTGCGATAGAGAGTTCAATGTTTCCATCGCTTGTTGCTTTTGATCTAATTTCCTTTGAATATTGTTCTGACATGTTGTCCCCTGTGTTTTAAAATCGTAGATTATGAATACGTTGGGATAATATAAAGCATAGGATGATAATAGCAAGTAGACAATTTAATCATACTAGTATATAAAATCATACTATGGATAAACTTAACTGCCCTATTACTAACTCGTTGAAGCTTGTTGGCGGTAAATGGAAGATTGCAATTACATATAACTTGAGAAAAGGTCCAACTAGATTTGGCGAACTCAAAAAAGCACTCTCGCCAATCACCCAGCAAATGCTTACAAAGCAATTGCGAGAAATGGAAAGAGATAAACTGGTAATAAGAAAAGTCTATGAGGTTGTTCCTCCTAAAGTTGAATATTCTCTAACTGAATTTGGCTTATCTTTAGGCCCAATATTAGATTCTTGGTGTAAATGGGGAACAGAAAATCAGGATGTCATGCAAAATATCTTTAAAAATCGATAATTTCTAATTTACTTTTTTAGGGCCAGGAAAGAATCTATTAGTGCTCCTTTGGTAGTCTTTATACCCTTCTCTTTTAAGGGCTGAGAAATGTTCTGACGGAACAGCTCCAGTAGTATAAACCAAGGTTACATACATCATTCTAGATGCATACAACATTCCAAAGCCTACAAACCCCCAAAGAATAGTGCTCAACTCACTGTTAAGAAAAGATATTTCCAGAGCACCAAGATTTAAAAATGACGGTATAGCCATAATAATGATGCCATTCCAAACCATCCACTCTGCAAAATAATTAGGATGTCGACAATACTTCCATAAACCAATATTACAAACCTGATTATATTTTTTTGCTTTCTTCATATTTCTTAAAAAAAGTAGTTTTTGGAAATCAGCTACTGATTCAAAGACAAGGGCTGATGCCCATATACCTATTCCTACAAACTCTAATAAAGCAAAGGATTCACTGGCATTAGAAGCGGTTATAAAAATTGGTAGGGCTAAAAATGACGCATTAGCCATACCTTGTGAGATTGCATCAACTTGAAGTGCAAATTGTGTATTATTTTTACCTTCTTCCTTCCAAAGTATTCTTTGATATTGATATCTTGGAAATTCTCTTTCTAGGTAACCTGCTTTCCACATTTTAAGAGCACCAAGACCCATACGAAGCCCAACTAAAATTACCATACTAGAAATTAATGCTGATCTTAACCAATACCCATCGCTGTAAATAAAGCTTATAGTTCCAAGTAAAACAAGACCCCATGGCCAACCTATATCGACATAACTCATACGCTCTGTCCTCCAGATAGGTATACATACAACAAATGTAAATAAAATTAATTGCCCTAAAGCATTAACTAACCCAATATTTAAAAATTTCTGCGTACTTAAAACAAGGATTAAGCCTAATAAATATGGAAGTAATGGGCGAAGATAATTCATTGAATTGTTTGTTGTATAATTTTCAAAAATTATAAGCCTGATAGATAAATAAAACTAATTTTTAAGGACAACAAATGAATGATAATGATGTTATAAAATTTCTAAACTCTTGGAAAGATGGAGTTATTAATATTGGTAACAAATTTCTAGAAGATTCTAATTATGTTGATGAGGCAGAATTATTTTTAGATCGGCATTACGCATTCAACCAAACAAAAGTATTATTTAAACCAACTTTTACTAAAGAGATTATTTTTAGAAACGATAAACAAAGCGCCCTTTCTTACTTTATAAATGGTGATATTGATGAAGATAGTGGGTTTGCTATCAAGCCTTGGAAAAGTATTGATGCCCTGGATGTTCATTTCATACTTGAGGAAAAAATTTCAGTTGTGATGGGTGTTTTAAAGCTGAAGCCTCTTCATGAGAGTGGAGATACAAAGATTGCTTTCACTTTTGTTTTAGATACTTTTAATGGAGATATAAAGATTAAAGTTCACCATTCATCGCCTATTAGCAATTAATTTCTTCTACTTAAAAATCTCCATATTTTATTTGCTGTATTAGATCCTAGAAATGGTCTAGCTAGTTTATAGATAAAGCCAGGTATCACAGAGCTATTTCCTTTAAGCGATGCTCTTTCAGTTTCACGAACAACTTTATTAACATCTACCCACATCCATGAAGGTATTTTTTTTTCAAGATGATTAAGGCCCGCTTTTTTATGAATATCTGTTTTAACATAACCAGGTAAAGATACTGTGACTGTTATGTTTTTTAACTCAGCATTAAGAGATCTACCATATGCATAGATGGCTGCTTTGGCGCTGGAATAAATTGACGATTTTGGCATCGGAGTAACTGCACCTATGCTTGAAATTATTACTATGCGGCTATTATTTTGAGCAGATAATTTTGGTATGAACTTTTGAATTAAATCAATTACACCACCGCACATTAAATAGTAAGTATCTGCCTTCTCTTGATCAGAGTATGTTTCAGCCTTTCCATTGGTAGCTACACCAGAGCAAGAAATTAGTAAATTTGGTGTTTTTACCTCTTCACAAAGCATAGAGATTGAATCTTTTTTTGTAAGATCATAAATAAAGTTTTTAACATTTGGACTGTTTAGTTTTTTGATAGCATCAAGAGACCTACCTCTATCATTAGATACAATTTGAACATACCAGCCTTGGTTAATTAAGTGCTCTGCGTAGGCAAAACCTATTCCTGAGGACCCACCGGTAATTAAAGCAACTTTATTGATAAGTAACTACTCCTTCATTTGGTAAATAAAACCATTTTATCTATTAGATGATGCTTTAAGGGCAATGCTTTTTTCGGAGTCTTTAAATGCATCATCAATAGCTTTAAATCTCTTTTGTATTTCTGATCGATAATTTGGATGAGTGAAAATATATAACTCTCCATTATCAAGGGCTTCAACTACTCGCTTGCCAACAATTGATACTTCTATTCCATTATCTATCATCTTTTTAGTTTTATCGCGGAAGCTATTGCTCCCCTCTGATCCAGATATCTCTGATTTGTACTCTTTTGGTCTATTTCTTTCTGAATCATATATACGCGTCTTCACAAAAGCAGGGCATAAAACAGAAACATTGATATTTTGAGATATCAGTTCCTCAGCCCAGCTTTCTGATAAAGCAACTACTGCTGCTTTGGTTGCATTGTAGGCACCTCCATGCAGAAAGCCGCCCATGCCAGCCATTGAGGCAACATTAACAACCCACCCCCCTTCACCATGGCTTTTAATAAGCGGGACTATTGTTTTTGCTCCATAGACAACACCCATAAGGTTTACATCAAGAGTCCATTGCCATCCTTTTTTTTCTTGGCTATCTACTGGTACTGAATCCCCACCAACTCCAGCATTATTGACCACCATATGCACTTTTCCAAATCGCTCACTTGCTTGCTTGGCTACATGCTGCCATTGCTTTTCATCAGCCACATCCAATCTTTCGGCTAATACTTGTACACCTAGCGCTTCTAATTCTTTTGAAGCATTTACAAGATTGTTTTGATCTATGTCTGTTAGCACTACATTCATGCCTTGTTCGCCAAGGGCTTTTGCAATTGATAAACCAATTCCCTCAGCTCCGCCACTAATTATTGCTGTTTTATCTTTAAATTTAGACATGTTTTATTTTCCTAATTTTTTATTTTTTCTATATCCATCAAATGCGATGTAGGTTTGAATTAAATTAGCAATAACAAATGCATATAAATCAAAAAAAATGAATATTGCTGCACCAGAAAACCTACTGACACCTGTTAGAGCATAACCTTGCAATCTTTTTTCATGCTTTACAGAACTTACTAAATAAAGGCTTAGAATACTAAGCACAAGAACTACCCATTGCCCATATTGTAAAAAATTATCTAGCATTTTTATTTCCCCTATTATGAATTTATTTTTTTCCAGTTAAAACTAAGGTTCCAGCCCACTCATCACCTCGATTGGCTCGCCAGGATTGAACTTCTTTTAGTCCAGCTTTGTTCAACAACTCAATCCACTCTGATTCTTTTAACATTAACATTGGTGTACCAACTTTCTCTTGCCAGTTATGAGAATCGTTATTTTCATAGTAAAGATCTATTCCAATAATTAGCCTTCCATTATCTTTTAGCCATAGGTCTGAAATTTTTTGAATAATATCCCCAGGATTGCTTAAATAGTACATGACCTCCATTGAATGAATAAGATCAAATTTTATTTCTGGGTTATATTCATCAATATTGGTACATAAATACTCTTCTGAACCGCCTCTAGATTTTGCATTTTTGATCATTTGCTCAGCTCCATCTATGCCAATAGCCTTTGAACAAAGCGAGTTTGTTGAAACTCTTCTTGTTACCCAGCCATTCCCACACCCAATATCTAAAAAACTAAAATTTTTATTAATTAATGCTCTTTCATCTAATGAAAAATTAAGCATTTCCTCAACTGATATGGCGTGCCCTTCTTCCATGCCAATATCCTTGCCATTCTCAGCCCATTCACCAAAAACATCTGTTGCTTTTTTCATATAAATTAATAAGTAAGTTTTATTCCATCGTGATAGATATTTTTCCAAAGTGTTTATTATCTATTTGATGCTGAAAAGCTTTAGCTAAGTCAGCCAAATCAAAAGTATCGCTAATTATTGGCTTTATATCTGTCTGTTCCAAGTATTCGATCATAGCTATTTGAGATTCTTTATTAGCCATTGATATTCCACTCATTCTAATTTGTTTAAGGAAAATCCTTGGTAAGACTATTTCACTTGCGTTAGGCCCGCTCAGAACTCCAATTAGCGCAATATGCCCTCCAAGCTTTGCAGCCCTAACAGATTCACCAAAAGTTCCGCCTCCGCCAACTTCAATAACATGATCAACACCCTCATTATTTGTTTTAGCTAAAACCTCCTTGCCCCATTCTGGGGTTTCCTTATAATTTATTACTTCATCGGCTCCAAGCAGTCTAAGTTTTTCTAACTTCTCTTCAGAAGATGATGTTGCGATAACTTTCGCCCCCATTGATTTGGCTAGTTGCAGAGCAAAAATTGAAACGCCTCCTGTTCCTTGAACTAAAACAGTTTCTCCAGCTTGAAGATTTCCATCATCAACCAAAGCTCGCCAAGCAGTTAAGCCTGCGCAAGGCAGTGTTGCCGATTCTTCTAAGCTCATATTGGTTGGAATTCTTGTTATAGCTGTATCTTGAATAGCAATATATTCTGTTGCGTACCCATCCTCGTGATCACCTATAAAACTTAAAAGCTCATATTTTGGTGGTCCACTCTGCCAATTTGGAAAACAGACACTCATGACCTTATCTCCAACCTTCCAGTTAGTTACATCAGATCCAACTTCTACTATTTCTCCTGCTGCATCTGAAAGAGGAACTCTATTATCATCAGTGGGGATAAAGCCCAAAGCTACTAAAAGATCGTGATAGTTTAAACTGCTTGCAGCAACCTTAATAACAACCTCATTATTATTAGGTTTAGGAATTTCAGCATCACAAACTGAAATATTTACCAAACCACCAGGTTTCTTTAATTGAATTTGTCTCATTTTCACTCTCCTTTATATATCTTAAAAAAATTATTGTATTTTATGAAGCTAATCTCGCTAATCTCAACAAACGTGGAATCACCCAAGTTACTACAATTGAAAAAGTCATACCGAGACTGTAGCTAAATATAAATCCAAACAGTCCTGCGTTAATAATCCCACTTTCTATTTTTGTTATAACTATTAATAGAAAGAAGACTGAACAAATAGCAAAAATTGATATCAGAAGTTTTTTTACAGGATTAGAAATTATATTGATATTTGAAGCTCCAATAAACCAACCAGTCATTACCCCTAAAAACCATATACTGAGCTCATGATCCTCATGAGATGGATAAAAAATATAGAGTATTAATTGAAAAACGAGTATTAGTATTAGCCAAGATCTTTTAGATAAACTCTTATACAAATCGTTAATAACAGCATAATGCCAAATTAAAAGAATCATTCCTCCAATAATTAATCCAGCAAAAACATCACCAAGATCATGGACTCCTAAATACATCCTACTAAAAGCAATTAATATTATTATTGTAATTGCTCCAATAGTTGCCCATTTGTTTTTTAATTCATATGCAAGTAGACCCCACAGAGTAACAGCAATCTGAGAATGTCCACTAGGCCATCCATAGGAAGTTCCAACCTTTGGATCTAGCATTAGTTCTATTGCAGGCCTTGCATCTTGGAAAAAATCTTTAAGAAAAGCATTTATTAAGCCTGATATAAACAACATCATTGCTACTCTAGAAAATCGCGATGGAGACCAATAAAAATAACCAAAAGAAATAAATAAAATGAGAAAAGTTGGGTATCCAGCTAGTGAAATATTTTCAAAAAAAATTGATAAGGAAGAGGATCTAATGCCCTCAACCCATGTCAAATCATTCCAAATTGACATTAATTTAAATTATTCTATAGGGCTTGGGACGATAAGTACTTTACCATTTCTGCCGCCCGCCCAAGCGCGAGTAACAGCTTCTTCAATTTGATCAACTGTATAGCGCGAATCAATATTGGCTTTCAATGTACCGTTTGCAATCAAAGGGATTACCTGCCCAAAAGCCTCTTGTTTGTCCTGCATAGTTGCTGTTTGGTACCACTTATAGAGCCAAAAACCTCGCAAACGAGTATCATTAAAAATAACCTTACCTGTATTAAGAGTAGCTGGCTTACCTGATAGAACCCCATAAGTGACCAAGGTACCACCATAACCTAAACTATCTGCTAGACGGCCAAAAGTATCTCCACCAACTGGATCTAGTGCTAACATGATTGGTGCATTACCTGTTGCCTCTGCAATTTGCTGGGCAAGATCTGGCCCATCAATCAAAACAACATCTGCCCCCTTAGCCATTAGGTCATCAGCCAAACCCTCACGACGAACAATATTGACAGTTTTTATACCGCGCTGTTTAGCCAGCTGAATCACATAACCGCCAACTGCAGAATTAGCAGCACTTTGTGCAACCCATTGGCCCTCTTTAATATCTGTAAAGGAAGTAAGCATAAGTAATGCAGTTAATGGATTAACAGCTGACATTGCAAGCTGCTCAATAACATCAGCACCAATAGGACCTAAATTTGGTAGTGGTAAAAATCCTGCAGCTGGGCCTACTAATTCTTCTGCCCAAGTGCTCCCACTAGCAAGAAGGACTAACTGACCAACTTTTAAACTGTTAACTTCTGAGGCTATCTCTGTTACGCGGCCAACGCCCTCACTGCCTGGTCTTGCAGGCAATACAGCATCAACACCATACATGCCGGCTATTTGTAATACATCAGAAGGATTAATTGGTGCAGCTAATACTTTGACTCTAACTTCACCACTCTTTAGTTCACGCGAGGCTTCTGTTTTTACCTTAAGCACTTCTGCAGGGTTGCCAATTTGGTTATAACTAACATATTTTATTTTAGAGCCGTGCTCAGAACTAGAATGATGATCTGCTATTGCAAAAGAGCTATAAGCTAGAATAAATACAAAAGTTTTAATAATTGATAAATGTTTCATGATGTTAATCCGTTAGTTATTTTTAATATTTAGAAGATGATTTAATCTTTATTACGATGCCTCAATTAGATCTTGTATGCAAACAAATTATCTATGTTTTGGAATTCTTAAAATTGTCATTATCGCGCTCAAACCATCTCCCAAGATAAATTCCTACCAGTGTCCACAATCCAGCTATTCCTGCCCCAATAGCAGCTACTGCTGCCAAACCTAACCCCAAGCCTTGTGTAAGCCCAGTAAATAACCATGCAGTAATCATATCGCCGCCACGATAAGCAACAATATCTATAACAGGTTTTGCCTTGAACCGAGTTTCTTGATTAACAAGTGTAAATAACATCTCACGGGCAGGTCGAGTCACTGCATAGTTGCCTGCACGGCGAACAATCTGCAATATCATAACTACCCCTAACAAAGGTGAAATAGCCAAAACTAGCAAACCAATACAAATCATGATTGGCACCATGGCAATAGTCGTAGGCATGCCAAATTTAGTAACAATTCGACCAGTTGCGAACAAGCCAGTGGAGATTGCTAAGATATTTACTGCAAGGTCCATTTGAGCCCAGATCACAGATCTCTCAGGGCGGGTAAAGTCACTTAGTAAATTTTTTAGTTCAAAATAAACAAATGAGCTAATGCCAGTATAAAGAAAAATAAATAAACCAATCGATAAGAGATAAGGGTTTGAGAAGAACATTTTGAAACCAGCAAGTGGATTGCCGCCAATTGATTGATTGGAAATGGGTGTACTTAATACCTCATTATTTAATTCTTTTGTTTTTAATGATTGTAGGTAAAAAATAATTGGTATTGGTATTAATAGTATAGTGCTTGCTATTAACATTAACTTGTCAGTGCCCAAAGACACCGAAAAGAATGCTGTTATGGAGGGACCTATGAGGCCTCCAACACTAGCGCCAACAGCAATAATACCAAATAGTCTGCTTGACTGTTCTTTGCTGAAAAGCTCTGACATAAAGCTCCAGAAAACAGAGATATGAAAAAGACTAAATACGCTTACCCAAACATAGAATGCTTTATCAATTAATATTCTATCTTCATATATGGACCCTAAGACATAAAAAATAATGAAAGAGCCTGCAAAGATACCATACATAACTGGTACCAATAATCGAAAACGGAACTTTGAAACCATGATTCCATATAGGGCTACGATTCCAGTGCTAATAAAAAAATTTAAGGTCCACAACCAGCTAACTTCTGCATCAGTCCAATCACTAGCCATAGCGTCGCGAACTGGTCGCAAAATGTAATATGCTGACATCAAAACAACCACAAATATAAAAGAAAAAACGACAGCCTTAACTTCTCGCTCTTTAATCTTGGAGGCAGTATTTAAAAAATTGAATATTATATTTTTGATCATTTTCCCTCCTATCCATGATTAACAAACTCTCGATTATGAAAATCAAGGGCTTAGAAAATTTTTGTACTAACTTTGTGTGTGCTTACACAATATAGACATAGAGAAGATAATAGCAAGTAGGCAAACTAATCATACTAGTATATGAAACCATACTAAGGCTGATGCTTACTGCTTTATTCCCACTCAATGAGTAATACCCTCTGAAACCCTTTATTTAAAGGGGTTTCAAAAAAGTTTGTATCAACTTTGTATAAGAGATTTCTCATTTTGCACCCATTTTTGTATGAATATGCCTATAAACTAGGTGTTTCATGCAAAGTTTGTATTATACGATTTTACAATCTAAAGTTAATCCTTAAGCCTTAACTATTCTTAAAATAATAAAAAAGATTTTTTATTTAGAATGCAATATGGAAGACAAACAAAACGGGAAATAAATATGATTAATGGATTTTGCGATGATAGTTTCCTAGATGCAAAAAGTATATTTGAAGATAGTATAAATAGTGGATTTGAGCTTGGAGGTGCTATTTGTATAGAGGTGAAAGGAAAAAAAATACTCGATCTTTGGGGAGGGCATTTAGACCATGGCCGCACCCAAATCTGGCAAGAAAATACCTTGGTGAATGTTTTTTCAACCACAAAAGGCATTGTGGCCATTTGCATGCTCCAGTTAATTGAAAAAGGCTTGCTAGATATTGATAAGCCCGTTTCAGATTATTGGCCTGAATTTGCACAAAACGGTAAGGAAAATATACCAGTTAGATATCTTTTTTGTCACAAATCTGGATTGTGCGGCATCAGAGAACCTTTAGAGCCTGGTGCTTTTAGTAACTGGGAGTTGATTTGTGATGAGTTAGCAAAACAAGAACCTCTTTGGGAGCCAGGTTCAGCTCATGGTTATCATGCTATTACTTATGGGCATTTAGCAGGAGAACTATTACGAAGAATAGACGGAAGAACCATAGGAACATATTTTAGAGAAGAAATTGCTGAACCGTTGGATTTGGATTTTTGGATCGGTCTGCCAGATTCTGAATTCGATAGAGTGTCTGATATCTATCCTTCAAAACCTAGTCCACTTCAATTTCTTTTTCCTCTTATTGCCAAGTTACCAAGATTTTTATTTCCGGGTCCTGCTAAATTCTTAGTCGATTTTGAAGATACTTCTAAACCTGTCGGAGCTGCATTTAATAATCCTCCTATTTACTCTAGCGATGACATGGAGGCAAATACTAAAAAATGGCGAAACGCAGAAATACCTGCTGCAAATGGACATGCTACTGCAAGATCTATTGCTAAGCTATATGGTGTATTGGCGAACGGAGGTTCGCTCGATGGTTTTCACTTATTAAGCCCCGAGACTATTGAAAAAGGAAGAGAAACCCAATCAGATGGAAAAGATTTAGTTTTAGGCGAGCACACCCGTTTCGGGCTTGGATTTATGCTAGGTACTGAAAATGTGGCTATGGGACCTAATTCAAATGCCTTCGGGCATGGAGGTGCAGGAGGTTCGTTAGGTTTCTCTGATCCAGATAACCATATCTCATTAGGCTTTGTCATGAATCAAATGCATCCTGGCATAACGGCATGGAAAACAGCAACAGATGTGGCAGAGTCAGTTTATAAAAGTCTCTCAATTGTCAAAAGTTTGTATTAAGTGATGTCCCCCCTGTACCTTCAAAGTCTGAACTCTTTTCAGACACTTAACCTATGGCAGCTGATATAGTTTTTTGAGGACTATATCGAAGAAATAAAGCTATAGCAAGGATAAAGGCAACACTTTCCGCGATTGAAAGAGCGGCAATAAACCGTAAATCAAATAGTAAGCTATAAAAAAGTATTAAAAGACCAGTCGGAAGAATCAATCCGCGACTCATCGCTAAAAGCGCAGACTGAAAAGGAAGATGAATAGCGGTTAAGTACCCAGTTATCATCATATTAAAACCAGCAAAAATAAAAATTGGCCAAACATAAGTAACAAATTCCAAAGCTAATATCACAGTCTGTTCACTACCCTTCTCATCAACAAATAAATAAATGAGAGGCTCACTTGCTGTAAGCAATATAGTTATAAAACATAAACTTAATGAAGCAACAATAACGCAAGCAGTTTTAAGAAAGGCTCTAGTGCGCTGTGCATTTTTAGCTCCATAATTTTGAGAAATCATTACCTGACTAGTGTCCTCGATTGCAAAGAACATCATAAAGCCTGTCATCAACATATAATTTACAACAGTAATTGCGGCAACGCCGTCAACTCCAGCTCGCTGAATAAGCATCCAATTAAAAATAAATGCAATAATAGCACCAGAAACTTCATTAATAAATTCAGAAATTCCATTGTATGCCGCCTTGAATATTTCCATCCAGTTGTTTTGACGAAAACTAAAACTTAACGTCCTCTCTGGCATAAAAAAATAAAACATAATAACCAATAGAGACAGAACTTCTGATATGCCTGTTGCCCAGGCTGCGCCTGTTAATCCCCAGCCATAAACTGCAATAAATAAATAGTCCAGTGTAATATTAACTACCGCGCCAACTCCAAGCGCAATAGCGGCAAGATTAGGTAAGCCATCCAAACGGATAAAGAAATACAAAGGGATAATAATCAACTGGAAAATGACAAATGGAATGATGATGCGGTAATACTCACTCATTACTGGGAACAGTTCATTAGTGGCGCCAAGAGCCGCAAATATCTGCTCTTCAAATACAAGGGTCAGAGTAATAGATGAAATACCATAGATAGTCATAAAAATTAGCAACTTGCTAAAAATTGAAGATGCAGCTGACTTATCTCCCTCACCAAGATACTTTCCACCTCGAACTGAGCCACCAATCGACATCATCATACTAACGCCAAACAGGAGAGTGATTATTGGAATAATAAGATTAACTGCAGCTAGAGCAGTAATACCCACATAGTTTCCAATAAAAATACCATCCACTAATGAGGAAGATGTCATAGCAATTAAGCCCAGAATAGAGGGAATCAGATACCTAAGGAACGTAGGAAAAATATCACCATTAAGAGCGTCATTATCTTTAGTTGGATTAACATTCATCGGAATTAGAATCTATGTTTTAAATGAATGCCATTTTCACATAATAGGACATACTCCTTAGGCTTCTTTAGTCGCTTCAATAGGATTATCATTTAAAAGTGCGAACTCCATAAAAGGATTAAAAGTCCAAATTTCGTTTGATGTGTGAGGGAGGGTGTATATATCTATCTCCGATGTCGAGAGGGGCTCCCCCCGTA
>ENA-ORDA01000279-ORDA01000279.1-marine-metagenome-genome-assembly--contig:-NODE-279-length-53937-cov-5.880208_pt1 | contig 53937 bp, 56 predicted proteins | sample MGYA00237778_ERZ508506 | MGnify/ENA primary metagenome ERZ508506 (study PRJEB26177, sample SAMN06267891) | marine metagenome | isolation source: Monterey Bay, California, USA | place: Pacific...
ATAATAATATAACGACCTTTCTTTTTAGCATCTCTAAAGTATTGTAAATACTCCTCATCTTGATCTAACAAGTGGGGAAGTAGATAATCGTACGAGTTAAAGTCAGGTGATGCTGTTAATAAACATCTAGGAACTTCATGTGATACCTTCATAACTTATTTATTTTTATATAACCAAATATACGAAGAGGATGTTGAGCCTCCACCCTCTCTTAGTGTATTACTTATAGCACTTGGATTACCTTTTACTGCTAGTGCTGCGTGTTCTATACTAATATGCTCTGCTATAAACTCTCCTTCTTTACTATATTGTAGTACTGGTTTACGATTTCCAGGTATTGGTTTACCTTTTTTAGTTTTACTAATCTTCATCTTTACTTCATCAGGTATAGTTTTACCTTTACGATGTGAGGGTTTACCTTTACTACCTAAACTCATATTCAAGCAGTGCTCTTTACTTAACGTTTTACCCTTACGATGTGAGTTTGCCCTTTTACCCTTATTACTTTTACCTATCTTGCTTATTTTATCCCTAGTTTCCTGAGTGTGGGTTTTAGGGCCACCACCACCTTTATTCAGGTTTAACCCGTCATTATATGTGTTTAAATGCTCTATCCAATACACTTCACGTACATCTAAATCCTCACTGGTGTATTCGATAATATCGAATATATGATTATCCCAGCCATGATTTATTATAGATTCATAAACTAACCTTTGACTTGGACAGTTTAAGTTTTTATAGTGTGTTTCTCTTTGTTTAAGGTCTTTTGTAAACCCCACATATGATTTACCTTCAGGATTTGTAATCTTATATATTCCACTTTCCATATTATATGTTTATTATACATATGTGGAAGACAATAAAGTATGTGGGAGATAGTAAACTATTTTTTTCTTTGGATAATTGTTATTATTTGATTAATATCTTTATTAATCTTTTTTATTTCTTTTTTACGATCAACGTTTTCTACTTTAAAGTTTTCTAAAGCGAAATCGTTAGTATTTTTAATATCCTTTATTACATCATCTACTAACTCTCTAACCATAAGTTTTAAACCTGAAGTGTCTGATCCTAGTTGAAGTTCAATGATAGTTTTCTTAAGTAATTGAATCTCCTTATTTACTTTACTCACTGATTTATTAACTTTACCTGTTATAGATTTATCAACAGTATTTAGAGATTCTGATGATAGTATTTTATTTTTATCTACTAGAGTATTTAGTTGTTTTTGTTTTTCTAGTAACGATTTAAACTCATTTCCAGAAACTATATCTGTAGGGATTGATTTATTAGTATCCTTTATTAATTGTAATAATTCATTAACACTTTTTAATACCTTATTATCAACTACCTTATCGTATTTACTATCTAAATAATCATTTTGAATATTTTTAACTATTTCACCTTGTTTATTTAAATCTCGTTGATGTTTAGTAACTGATTTTAGTATTGATTTATTTGATTCGATATTATCTGATGATAGTTTTTTAGTTATATCAGATACTACCTTTAATGCTTCTGTTGTAGCATATGTTTGCATTTGGTTTATTAACTCTTGTCTTACACTTGTTAACGTATCCCCACTAACTGTATTTTTAGGTAGGGCATTTGCTAGTTTTGTTATTTTAACATCTAATTCTGATTTTATTTTTGATATAGATATCGTACTTGCTGTATCCTTAGGTATTGATTTTTCAATACGTTTATTTTCATCATTTATATTATCCATTTCTATTTTAACACTACGTATAGTACCAGCAATATCATTTGATATATTTTTGTGTTCCTCAGTTGTTATATAACTTTTAGATATCTTTTTTTCAAACTCTTCCATCCTATCTGATTGGTATTGTAGGTGGTTTTTAGCAGTGTTTTTTACATCTATAAGTTGCCCTTCAACTTTACCTTCTAAATCATAAGTTCGTTTTAATAAAATAGTTACTTGTTCATCAAACTTAGATAGTCGATTACTTAACCCATCAAATAGGTTATCGATTTTCTTTTCTAACGCAGAGTATCGTTTTGATATTGATAGTTCAACATCAGCGAATCTCTTTTCGTTGATTTTTTCTGTTGGCGGGGGTGTTGGTTTTGAAAATATACTCATAACTTTTTTGGTCGTCCACGACGTTTTCTTAATAATGGTGATATTTGATTTATGATTTTGTAATTATCATCGAGGTGAAAATACAACTCTAGTGTTGTGCCTCCAAATTCCTCCATAACATTTATTAACTCTTCTTTAGATATTTTAAATGATTGGTGTAAACATTTTTTAAGTTCTCTTAGTTTTTCTTTCTCATCACGCTCATAGTCTTCGTATAAACGTTTACGGCGTGCTCTCATTACAGCACCTCTTTCTACAAATACACCACTATCATCTTTACACTCTATTTGTAAATCGTTGATATCATGTTCAACCCATAGTGCTTGTAGGTAATAGTGTGAAAACTCAAAATCACCGTTCATAATACGTTCACGCAGTGGTTTACGATTATCTAAGGGTTTGTTTTTGGATTCATACATACGCCACCAGCGAAACGCATTGTAGTTTAGTTTCTGGAGTTTGTCAAAGTGTGTTTGTAGTTGTTTTCTACTTAGTGATGGATGAAATATTTGTCTCATATGACATCAATATACGACCTTTATTTGGGGATTCCAACCTAATATATGATGGTCGTGTCATCGTCTTCACCATCTATCTGAGATTTTAGTATGGAGATTTCTTTTTTTAGGTTACGTTCTAGTGTTTGGTTTATACCACCTATTCTTTCTCTATTTAGATAAGTTTCTAAGTTTGAGAGTTGATCTACTAATTCGTCTTTTTTTGTTTTGATTATGTTTGTAGTCTCGTCTTCAAAACTTTCAGATGTTTCTGATTCTATTTCCCAATCCTCTTCATCTATATCAAACGAACCACTTTCACCATATATTGCGAATAGTTTTAAACGTTCTTCTTCAGATAAATCTGATGGTGTGATTATCTCATGTTCGACTTCTATATCTTCTATTTTCTCCTCTTCTTCTTCCACTTCTTCAGTCTCTTCAACTTCTTCTATTTCTTCTTCCTTCTTTTTAGGGTAGGCTTGTTCAAAGGCAAAGTTAGCAGCAATTACTAAGGATATTGCTAAGGGGTCAAATACAAATATAATAACTAAAAGTAAATAGTTAATTATTTTATCCATAGATGTATTTGTAAGTTTGGATAAATATTCTAAAGGTCCTAACTCACCTGCTACGTCTGTATTGTTTTCTAACTCTAATATAGCTAGTTGATATTTTTGTAAACTATCAGCTACTTGTTCTCGTTTCGCTTGAACAGCTTTCCTATTATTTTCTTCAACGTCAATACGCTTTTGGGATAGTCTAAGTTCGGTAGTACTAATTGTTTGTCGAAAGCCTGTAGATGATGTCGTGTCTCGTACTTGAATCGAGGACGCTTTCGCATTAGATAAAGTACTAATATTACCAGATATTCTTTCAAGTTCTTCATCATAGCGTATAACGTCTTTATTATAAAAATCTTTCTTTTGAGTTAAGAAAGCTGTTTGATTATTTTTAATTGTGAGTTGTCTGTATGTATCCTGGTATGCCGCACTAAGGAAACCATATATCCCCATACTAGTAATTAACACTAGAATAAACGTTGCTACAGTGAGATATACGCGTAAACCCTTATTGATAGTACTCCAATATTGGTATAGTAATGATGCTATAACTAACTTAGCTACCTCTAATGAACCTGCCATTACTATAACCTCAAAAGAGGCACCAGCAAATAACTTAGATAGTCCACTTACTGAATAAAATGCTGCAGATGAACTAACCGATAACGCTGTAAATGCTATTATAAAGGGGAAAAGTCCCTTTTTTAGATTAGATAATATTTCCATTGTATTGTTGTATTAATTACGTCCTAATATAATAAAACTAAATCAAAAAAACAACCTACTTATGATAAAGATGATTTAAATGCATCCCAATCAAATGCTGATCCTGGGTCTGTTTTACCTTTATTTTTACCTCTTACATGATCACCTGAAACATCTGAATGTCTTACCACTTTAGATACTGGTATATTAAATTGTTTCATCCAATATTTAAATACTTCTACTGTGGTGTCAAATTGGGCTTGGGTGTATGTTCCTCTTTGATTTATTTTTTTACTAAACGATCCATAATCGTTAACACCTTCAACTAATAATTCTACTCCTAAGTAGTGAGAATTTAAACCAGATACACCTTCATGTAATGATTTCCCAGCATGGAATGCTTTACCAGGTGATGGTATCATTTTATCATAGGTACCATCAGGTTTGATGAAACCATGTACTGATAAACCTAATTCCTTAAGAAAATCTTTAGCGTATAATTTTTTGCCCTTCCACATTAAGTATTCAGACATAGAATGTAATATAATTCCTTTAGGTTTAATAGCCATATTAGTATAGGTTATCTAGTTCATCGTCCGGTTCATCACAATTACATGGTTCTGCTGGTGGTGTGTGATCTGGTCTACCATCTATGTTAGTATCATTCCCATTAAACCAAAAATCTACTACTCTAGAATAAGAACCCAAAAATGCTCCTAATACTAATAATAATACTTCTTTCCATTCTTGTTGAATAGCGGGTGTATCACCATCACCTAATATAGCAGCTCCTATCCCCATCATAATAAGGAAAAAAGTAGCTAGTATAACCGTTGTGATTACAAATCTATTTCTATGTGCGTTTGATTTTGCGTCCATTTTTTATTTTGTTATAAATATGTTAAAAACTTAGCCTACCACCTATTGTAAAAGCAAGCATAGTAGGAAAGTTTTCTGCCGTTGATTCTATTACGTTTGCTCCTAGATTAAGACCAAATCTTTGTGTTAGTTTATAACTAAAACTAGATCCACCTATAATCATAAGATCACTATTCCACATAGTAGTATGTTCGAGCATATCAAACATCATAAAAGGAGATGATATAGCCAACATAGGACTAATAGATAGTTTACCTGTTGCCTGTATTGACTTAGTATAAAATCCTGTTAGTGATAATCCTAGTAGTTGATTATCAAAACTTATAAAACCATCTATTACATCTACTTCATTACTAGTTAAACTAGTTCCAAATGCTATACCTGCTACTGATCCTTTTTCACCTAGAAAAGTTACACTATGATTCATCATAGCCATATAAGTTGAATACATCTTCATACCACCCAATGATGCTGAATATACTCTATTTACTCTACCTTTTTTATTTATGTGTACTTTAGAAAAACTAGCACTTAACATATATTGTTGTAAGTTATCATAAACCATAGCATTTAAACCATAGGTTTCAGTACCCATTAAGGAAGATCTACTTATACCAAAGGTAACTGCTTGTTGAAACTCACCAGTTGGGAGTTGTTGTGACATTGCATTGGCTGTAACGATAGGAGGAGCAAGACTTCGTTTTTTCTTTTTTTTCTTTTTATCCTTCTTTTTATCTTTGTCGTTGCTTTCCTCTTCTGTGTCTTCTTCCTCAGTTTCTTCATCTTCGTCGGATTTAGACTCTTCTTCATCGCTCTCCTCTTCTGTGTCCTCTTCTGACTCCTTGTCTTCTGTTTCTTCATCTGACTCTTCTTTAGATTCCTCTTCTGTCGATTCTTCTTCAGTACTTTCCTCTGTAGATTCTTCTTCAGTAGATTCTTCGGTTGATTCTTCTGTTGACTCTTCGGTACTTTCTTCTGTAGTTGTCTCTTCGGTACTTTCTTCTGTAGTTGATTCTACTTCTGTAGATTCTTCTGTTCCTCCTTCATCTCCTGAAGTTCCTGATTCAGTGTCTTGTGCTTCGGAGGTAGAAGATTCGTTATTTGTTTCTGTAGATGTTGTTTCTGCTGAAGACGTTGATTCAGAGCTATTGTTACTGCTTTGGCTGCTTCCCGTGCTATCTGTAGATCCTGAGGTTCCTGTCGAACTATTTCCTTGGCTACTTGTATCCGCTCCAGTACTAGTTGTATTTGGAGAAGTTGTATTTGCATTAGAAGTATTAGGAGTTGTAGTCGTAGGTGCAGTTGTCGTTGTAGGTGGTGTAGTTGTCGGTACATTTGTAGTTGGATTTGCCGCTGCTTGTGAAGCTGCTGATGCTGCTGCATTAGCTGCTTGCTGCGTGGTTTGTTGAGTAGTTTGTTGGGTTGTCTGTGCTCCTGTTGTTGTTGTTGAGCAAGGACTTAAACTTGTCCACCATAAATATGTTTCTTCTAACCAAGATTGAAGAGTTCCGTTTTGAAAATCTTGAGAGGTAAATGATCTAGAACGATTATAAAAAGCTACTACAGTTCTGCCACCCATAGATACACTAAAGACACTTACTTGTCCTGTACATCTATCGATATAGGTTTGGACGAGGGCCTGTGAATGACCCTCGAACATCCCCATCGCAGTAAAAAATAAAACTAGTAGTAACTTTTTCATAACCCATTAATGGTCAAATATACCCTTACGTATCATCCTTTTAACAATCTTAGCTACAGCAGTTTCTAAAGCCTTTCTAGTAGTTACACCAATAGAAGAGCCGTTAAACTTTACTTCGTCTAAGTTGTCTGAGTTTGATAGGGTAAGTTCTCTTGTAGTCACAGCTTTACCTAATCCAGAACCTGTCATATAAAGTCCTGTTTCAGCATCTACTGCTCTTATTTGTAAACCTAATCGAGTGACAAGAGTATTTTTTACTCCGTCTTTTAAGTTTACTGTTTCATCTTCAGATACAGAATAGTCATATACTTCTACATAAATGAAGTATTTGGCAAGAGTAATCTTACCCATTATATCTGTCTGATTAGCTGTAAATCCTTTTTGTGATGCTTCGTATTGTTTTACCATACGATCTTTAATAGCATCTCTAGTCTCTACAAACTCGAATCTCCATGTTTCATCTAAAAACGCTACAGTGATATTAGTTAGACCTAAGCCCACTCTATTATCTTTGAGTTCTGGATATTGTTGTAATACGTCTTCTGTTACACCTATATTAAGTAAAGCAACGGGTATGGGATCACCATTGTACTCGGGGATTGAGAATATTGAGGTTTGTTTCTCAAATCCCGCCTGATAATCTTCAGTCTTTGTTTTACCAATAACTTGAGCTGAGGTATAGCTACTTATTAATAATAAACTAGCTAATAGTTTTTTAACCAAGGGTGTCGAATACTCCCCAAGTTGCGTTGTTAAACGTTGACATATTGGTAATTAGTTCGTATATTATACGCCCAATACCAGTAATAGCTAAAGCTCCTAATAAATGAGCCCAGATTATAAAGAAATAATCTAAAATAGTTTGGCTTTCTGAAATGAATTTCATATATTGAATACGAAATAAGTTTAATGGTTTCATAATGTTTGTTGTTTTGAGTTACTGTTGAATTTTGTTTTAATTTACCTTGAGACCGATGGTTGCCGCCGTCGGTTTCATTTTTTGTACTGCGAAGTACTTTACCAATCTATCTTCTTCTTTCTTTTTTCGGTTTCAGATAGTTTGGGTTTGGGTTTAACATATACCTTCTTTACGACGGTATCTTTTTTTACTTCTTGTTGTGGTATATTAATAATGACTTGTGGAGCTGTTTCTGTAGTTTCTTCTACTACCGTTTCTTTTTCTCCTTCAAATAGACTTTTTATTAATAACCCACCACCAGTTGTAATGGCTAATGTTATTATACCAATAATTGCTTTTTTAATGTCTTCCATAATATTACTGTATAGTCATTTTAGTTTCTTGAACTTTGCTAGTGTAGTTATAGATTATAATATTATAGTCCCCTTCTTGGAGTGCTTTCGTATAGAATGTTAATACGTTATCTCCGATTTTAGCATTTATAATACTTTTAGATATAAGGATTTTAAAATGGTCTCTAATTTCTAAAGTATAAATTCCAGCTGTTTGAGTTTTAAAATTAAATTTGGTACCATCTTTGATACTACCTCCATCAAATTTTAATCCTTCTAAACTAGCCATTTCTAATCTACTTATTGGGTCTGTTTGTATATCAAAATTATCTGTATCTCTAGCACATGATAAGAATAATAAAATCACCCAGATGTAATATCTTTTTTTAAAATTGTATTTCATATTATTGTAGTTTTAATATTTGTTGTTTTCCTTCTAAACTAGCAGCATCAGTATTAAAAATAGTTACTAACCCTACTGTTGAATCTACATCACCTGAAAATATTAATTTGATAGTAGATCCATTTTCTATTATATCTCCTTGTTGGTTAATGACTCCTACATTAACTCTATTTGATTCTGCTGTAGCGAAATTAGTAGATGTGTTACCAACATTGAATATTACTTCTTCAAATGTTAATCTTGTGTTGTCAAAATCCAATTTGAGTTGTAAAGCTGCTGTGGTATTAGATAATATTTCTAATGTAGCTACTACTTTACCATCTTCCAAAGCTACACTATAATCAGCGTTTATAAACGATTCTCCTTTCATACTCATACCATATTGGAAGGATTTAGCTGACGCTAGTGTTACTTGGTTATCTTGACTTACAGTATGGGATAGGTTAGCATCTCCAAACATACCTCCTTTAAATCTTATCACTTGGGTGTTTTGGGTAAAATCTATATTAATAGCACTATCATCAGGAATACCTGTACTGAAAAGTTGTTGTGTTGTTAATGCATTATAGTCTGATGCTGGTACTACCATAGCAAATTCTTCAAATGTGTCGTATTCACTATATAGGTCAACTTGACCTAAAACATGCCCTAACATATTATAAGCATCTTGGGCTGTAATAGCAGTATCTTCATTTACATCTGCTGCTACATATTGTATTACATTAAATACTTCTCCAGTATTACCATGATCAAATTCTCCTGCTTCTTTTAGAGTTAAAGCTACATCTGATATTGTTACTATATTATCTTTTAAAGTAGATAATTCAGAATCTGTCCCATCCCATACAAAGTTATAGGTGTATGTTGATTCACTTTTAGTAATAAATTCAGTTATATTAGCATCTCCATTTGAGTCTAATTGAACAGTACCTACAAGAGTACCATCTTCAACTATAATTAATTTAACATTTGTAGGATCTATATTAGAATTAAAATCTACTTTAACATAGATATTACTATCTAAATCTTCTAAAGGTACGAAACTTATGGATTGAGTTTCATATGCTCTTACCTCACCATATGGAAAGACATATTCTGATGTTCCTGAGTTGTCTGCTACTCTAGCCATAGTAATATTAATAGCATCAGTATAATTAGAAACGCTAGTATCTTTTACTAAAAAATGCATAGTAACATAAGTACCTTCAAACGCAGTAGTTGATATTGCTTGCCAATGATCTACATTCCACCCATTAGAAGAACCATATGATCCTCCTCCTCCATTCCATTGAGCCCATAAATCATTTTCATCATAATTACTATTTGGAGTCCATTTTGTATCTGTCCAACTAAAAAGTGAATTATTAGCATTTGTGGGGGTGTTGAAAGTATGATCAACTAAAGTAAATGCATTAGAGTTATATTCAACATCCGCATGAATATATGTAATATTCTTATCTGAGAGATTATTGAGGTCTAATTTTAAGATTATGGTATCGTTAACTTGAACTTTAGCAATGTCGGTCTCTCCTAAAGTGGTACTTACAAAATTAAGATCTATATCAATACCGTCTGTTGAGGATGTAAGTTGGCCTAAAACTATAGTAGGTAGTAGTAATAGAATTAATAGATTTTTCATTTAATTTTTAGTTTATTTATTAATTGTTCACATAGTTTTTTTATTGCTGTAGAAACATTTGATTGGGAAAACTTACCACCTTCATCTATTACTAAGGTGGATGTTGATATAGATTTAGCAGTTCCCTTAGCGGTTACCGATTTTTTCTTTTTACCATTTTTATATAAAGTTGCTCTAGCAGCTATTATATAAATGTCTATTTGCTTACCATAAACGGCAAGTTGGATGTTATTCTTCTGTACATCGAAGAATAATATCTCTACTGTAATTTCGGAAATTGAGTTGGGATTAAGGTCGTATCCAGCATCTTGAACTACTTCTTCAAGTACATTACGTACTCCAAAGGCTAAGTCTCTATTGCCTGCTAAATCGCCTAATACGATTTTGTTTTCTACTTTACCTATATTGATTTCTTGGGATTTGGCCAAGAAGCCTACAAGGCAACTTAATATTACTATTGTCCATTTCATAATTACTGCGCGTTTGCAACAATTAAAAAACCATTGGTTAAAAAACGTTTGGGAAACTATTGGGGAAGAACTGTTTGTTTGTTGTCAATGATACATATACAAAAAAGAGCGCTATTGCGCTCTTTCTTTATAGTAGTTTCATTATTTTTTTAACAGTATTTTTACCTACCTTTATTGTGTGGTATGGTATATTATGTTTATCTAAAACCGTTTTACATAGTTTATCTATTGCTATTGATTCTTCTAAATCTTGGAATCTTTCATCCTCACTATGTATTGTTTCTCCTCTATCTAACAATATGTTTATACTATCATACTGATTATGTAGATCGACTACTAAATCATGGAAGGGCTGTCTATAATATTCAGCTGGGTATCCATTAGTATAGTATGTGTGGTAAATTGTAGAGAATAAAATTGGTGAATCAATTATAATATAATCTACTTTACCATATGCTTGTGCTATTCCCCTATGTTGATTAGCAAAAATATATAATTGATCTTTGATTGCAGGAAGATTATTATCCCAAGCTATAGTTTTAGGGAATTCATATGGATTATTACAACTAATATGGTTTTTTTTAAGTTTATAAGTTATACCAGCAGCAATCCCACTTTTTCCAATTCCAGGACCTCCAAATAAGTTAACTAACTTGCTCATTGAGTAAAGATGCTATATAAGTAACCACATATACCTACTACATTAAGTAAAGATAGGTTATATGATTTTGTTTTTTGTGTTTGTACTGTTAATAATGCTAATCCTATTACTGATAGTACTTTACCTAATAAAAAGTTTACAAAAAATGGACCTACCATTAAGGACGCTGTACCGATGTAAATTACAAATACTTTGTAAAGTAATTCTTTAGTTTCTTCTTTCATTATTCAAAAATTTCATTAATTAATAATCCTAATCTTTTACCAGCTAAAAATAACCTTTTTTCTAATACTGGTTGGTATTTGTATACGTAATCATACGATAAAGAGATACCTTGTGGTGTATCTTTATAAATTTGTTTTGCATATTGGTGAGATTCATAAGTCCAATCTACAGGGTTCATAGTTTCCATAGACGGTGTAATCTCTTTTTTACTCATTTTATTAATTAAATGTGTACTCCATTCTGTATAGGACATTTTAAAATCATCAATTAAATTAGTGTCCCACAACACATGAAGGTTAGTATTAGTTTCTTGACCTTTTCTACCTTTAAATTTTATTCTGATTTTACTACCACCATAATCCTCATACCTTCCAGTATGCATGGGTTGGTGTAAATCACCAACTAAATGTACTAAATACTTAAGATAGAACTTTTTTGTTTCTTTATCAACATTAGGGGATTTTAAAATACCTATTGCTTTTTTGATAATGATAACTACATTTTCTTGGGTGTGTTCTATTTCTGTATATTCTTTATCTAAAGGTAAATTAACATAATGCCATTTACCAAATTTATCAAATTCAGGATTACTTCTCATTTCATCGGGCCATGTACTAACTGATGCTAATGATTCCCCATCTAATATATCGTATACTATTTCTTTTACTTCTTTGGTTAATTGTCTTTCGGCAATCTCACCAATAATTCTATGACCCACTTTACCCCAATCGTCTGCAAATAACATTGTTGGTAGTAATAATAAAACTAATAACTTTTTCATAATTTATTTAAATTTGTGATCAACCCATTTTTTGTAGTAATATCCTCCCATCAATAGTAGTATAGCTATACTACCATCAATCCAATTACCTACATGCTTATAACCTTCTTTTTCCCAAAGTTCTGCTAATACTTCCATAAAAAATAAATGGGGGCCGAAGCCCCCATATTATTAAAATTTATATTTAAGCGAAACATTCCATGTACGTCCAAATCCGAACCATACACTATTTCTTGTATCAATTCCATTCCAGGTAGTGGAACCAGCAGTTGCATGAATATTACTATTAGACTCTGCGATGTAAGTAGTATCTAATAAGTTATTAATGTTTGCTCTCAATGACCAACCATTAGCTGCATAAAATGTAGCTCCTAAATCTACAATACCATAAGAAGGTAATTTTAATGCTCCTTCATTATCTGGGTTAGTAAATGCTGAATCTGTAATACTATAATCAGCGTATAAACCATCTACAAATCTATAATCTAGATCTACTTTTAATTTATCACCTAATCTTTGATCAACACCTATAAAAGCAGTAATTTGAGCGGCATCTCCAACCTTAGCACCTTTAGTATAAAGTTTACCAGTACCAATTGATTGTTGGTTTTCGTCAAATAGCTCTGCTTCGAAGTCTTTAGTGTAAGTCCAATCACCAATAGATAACATACCTCTTAGTTTAGTTGAACCCATTCTATATGTTGCTTCAGCTTCAATACCTTTATGAGTTACATCAATATTTCTAAATTGAGCAAACCCATCAACTCCTTGTTGATTAGATAAACTACGAGAAACAAATCTATTACCCCAATTAGTATTATATGCATTAACATTTAACTTTAATTTCTTACCTATATAACCATATCCAATCTCAAATGATTCGATACGTTCGTTTTGTAGGTCTGGGTTGATATCATTTCCAAAGTTAGGAAATACGGCATCAAATAAAGGCTGTCTATCAATATAACCAGCATTTACAAATATGTTAGATTTTTTAGTAAAGTTATAGTTAATACCACCTTTTAGATACCCACCACCTAAGTTAGCTTTATCTGAAATAGGATTATTTACGTTTGCAAATCTATCTTCTCTTTGGAATTGTTGGTTAGATGCTCCGGCTTGTAGTACTGCGGTAATCTTATCACCAGCATATTCTACTAAACCATTAACACCTGCCCACTTTACAAATCCAATATTGTAATAAGCAATTTTTGCTTCATTATCTCCAATATTAGTACTTCTAAATGGGTTAGCTGATACTAAATCACTCGCACCATAAATTTGAGTACCTAGATTTTGATTACCTGTAGAAGCATACCCTTGAAGACCTAATAGATCATTCATTGTTCTATAGTGATAACCAGTATAGTTACGTAAATCAACTCCTAAAGAGTATCTCATTTTATCTTTCTGGATGTTAAGCTTAGAAATAGCTCCAACCCAGTTATGGGAATTCATAGAAGCTCTACGTACTAATACGTTACGAGCATAATCTTTATCATTGTGAGATCCTACCTCATATTGGGAGTTATGAGCTACTACTGCGTCATAGTTAATAAAGCCATTAGCATCTCGAGTTCCTTTACCATTTTCTAAGTAGTGTTCAGTTAAATCCTTACGAAAAGGTAACATATCAATAGATCCTTCATAATAGTTTCTACCACGAGGACCTGTTCCTCCACCTCTACCAGCTGAACCGTATACAGATGTGTTTAACTGTACATTATCTGAAATATCCCAATCCCAGTTTATAGTAGCAAGAGGTTTATTGTAGAAGTTTCTACGTAAGTTATACTCTTCACCATTTAAAGTACCACCGTTGGTATTCCAACGTCTATCAATACCTTCATCTCCGAAGTTTTGATAATCTCTAATAGATACCCAAACATCTCTTTGGTGATGCCATTGTCCAGCACCTAAAAAAGAAAGGTTCAAGCTATGAGCTGAACCTTCTGGTGTATATCCTACGGCTGCGAAATAAGTCCATCCTGCTCCTGATGTATTATAAATGTATCCATCTCCAGACCATTTAGTTAATAAAAAAGATGATGACCAACCTTTATCATTTACCCCAGTATTATATACTGCAGTAGTTTTGGTATAACCATCATTACCCAACATCTGAGTTAAAGATCCACCTTGAGCTTTTTCAGCACTTTTAGTGAAAATAGAAACAGTACCTCCTACGGATGGTACTGCTAAAGAAGTGGCACCTAGACCACGTTGGATTTGGATATTAGATGTTACATCTGATAATCCTTGCCAATTCGACCAATACACCCAACCGTTTTCCATATCATTAACGGGTTGACCGTTGATAAGAAAAGAAGTATTACGCTGATTAAAACCTCTTAAAGAAATACGACTATCACCATATCCCCCTCCTTGTTTAGTAGCATACACCCCTGGTGTCTTGTTCATGATTTCTGGAAATTCCTGATTTCCTACCTTCAACAACACCTCTTGTGCTGAGATTGTACTTACGGCAATTGGTGTCTCTCTTTCTCTAGCGACATCAATAACACGTGAAGTAATTACTACCTCTTCTAAATTTACATCTAAGATGGTTTTAGAATCAGTGGATGATTCTTGAGCGTAAGCTCCTACTGTTAGGAATACTAACAGCAACGTTGTAACGAGTTTTTTCATTTTCGTTTTTTTGAGTTTAAATTAAACAATACATAACCTTTAACGTAAATGTTTTACTTCATATTCCTCCCAACCCATTGTTGGTTTTTTATTTGGAAAGGAAAAGCAGCGTTGAACATTACTTTTTGTGAACTCAATACACTTAATAAATCTACTAGGTATTGTAGCTCCTGTTGGTAAAATAGAATCTGAGAACTCTATTTCAATTGTAACTCTTAGTTCTTCTTGATCATCCCATTTTCTTTCTTGCTCCTCTAATATTCTCCAAGCACCTCTATTTAGGTATTGGTTTTGTAAAGCACAGTTAAGATATGAAAATGTTTGTTTTAAGTTTTCTCTACTATCAGAAAATGTAGCAGCAGGAGCTAGATGACCTTTATCCCATACATTTCTATAATAATCTCTGTTATCTGAGGTATGGTATTTAGATTCTGTATAAAAGTTCATAGAACCCCTATCTACGTTTTTAGGTCTATTTGAAGACCTGTAAACGAGTTTTAGGGGTTGTTCTTTTGTTTCAGAATAAATTACAGAAAATATAGGAGTATTAACTTTAACTTGTTGTCTTAAGTTAGGTTCTTGTAATTGAGCTTTAGTACAAGACGAAAACCCAATAATAAAACTAAATAAAAATAACTTCAATGTTTTTTGTAAATTCATTTTTTGTTTTTACGATTATACATATCAACCCTCGCAGGCAATACAATCTGCTACTCTACTTCCTAAGTCTCCTTTAATAACGGAATCAGTACGTAGGTAATATAATGTCTTTATCCCCAATTTCCAACTTTCTAGGTGAACTTGATTAATCCATTTTGGTGAATCATCAGGTGTAAAAGATAAGTTAAGTGATTGTGTTTGATCTATGTATTTTTGTCGTATAGCAGCTTGACGTACTAGTTCAAGTTGGTTTATTTCTGGGAATGTAAAGAATATTTCTTTTTCATCTGGTGTTAATACATCATCTGGTAATCCCATAACACTACCATCTTGTGCTAACATCATATCCCACCATTTATCTTGATTTTTACCTTTTGATTCAAGTAATGCTTCTAATGATTTATTTTTACGAATAAACGTTCCTTTAGCACCATTAAATGTGTAAATATTCGCTGGTAAAGGCTCGATACCTGCGGAAATACCTCCTGTTATGACACTATTCGATACAGTAGGAGCTGTCGCTAATAAATGCGTATTCCTCATACCTGTACCTTTACACCAAAGTGGTTCACCATATTCTTGAGCTAGATCTCTTGATGCTTTTTCAGCTTTAAACTTAATATCTGAAAATATATTATGTGTATGTGCTGTTGATGCTATTGAGTTAAATGGTAGATTCTTTTGTTGTAAAAATGAATGCCAACCCATTACACCCAAACCTAAAGCACGACCTTTACGAGCATGGTTATGAGTACGTTTTAGTGATTCTCTTCCTGATGATTTGTCAATAAACTCTTGCATTACACCATCTAAAAACCAAGTTGCTAACTCTACAGCGTCTGTATCTTTCCACTCATCATATTTAGCTAAGTTTAAAGAAGATAAACAACAAATAAATGAATGTTCTTCATCTGTAAATAAGGTAATTTCAGTACAAATATTAGTCATACTTACTTCTAAATTATTCATAGCGTAAGAAATAGGATTGTTTTTATTAACATTATCCTTAAACATAATATAGGGTTCACCTGTTTCCATTCTTGACTTTAAAATCTCAGCCCATAAACCCATTGCTTCTTGATCCCTTGCTTCTAACTTTCTCATAAAGGCATCATCAGCAACAACACATTGGTGTAAGTTTAGACATTGTCTATTAGGATCACCTTTAGGTCTTCTGATTTGCATAAACTCTGATATATCTGTGTGGTTAATATCTAAGTTTACAGATGCAGCACCTCGTCTTACGTTACCTTGGTTTGTTGCTACTATAGTTGAGTCATATATTTTAGCCCAAGGCACAACACCTTCAGATTTACCGTTACCTGAAATCTCTGTTCCTCTACCTCTAATACGAGATAGTGAAATACCAACCCCACCACCTTGTGATGTTAGTTTCATTAATTCAGCGTTTGTTAACCCAATACCTCTAACTGAATCAGGTGTATCGACTCCAAAACATGAAATAGGTAGACCACGATCAGTACCCATATTAGATAAAACTGGGGATGCTAAACCTAGCCAACCATTCCACATAAGTTTATAAAACTTATTTTCTAATTCTGGTTTTTTAAGTCTCATAGAAGCTGCTTTAGCTACTCGTCTATAAGCTGTTTTTGGTGTTTCACCAGGTAATAAATAACCCTTTGAGATTGTTGAGAGTGAAATCTCGTCAAAAAACTCAGGATAGTCTTTACCTGCTACCCAGTTATCAGTGTTTGAAATTAAGTTGTTGTCCATGTTTTTAAAATATATCGTTTGCGTCCCAGTTTTGTGCTCCTTTACTATAGTTTGTAACTCTATTTGCGAAGAAATCAGTATGTTGTTTTCCTGCTGATAGTGAATCAAACCACTTCATTCTTTTAACAGCTGATTCATCTATGCCGTTTACAATAGCACCATAACCTAAATCACCCATTTTAGTATTAACTCTATGTTTGATAAAAGATACTAAATCATATTTAGGACATCCATCTAAATCACCCATCTCATAAACTTTGTCAATAAAATCTAGTTCGAGTTTTAAAGATAATCTTGCTGCCTCTTCGATTTCTGCTCTTAGTTCAGGTGTGTTTATTTCTGGGTTTTCCTCTAATAAAGTTCTAAATAACCAACAACCAGCATTTGAGTGTAGTGATTCATCTCTAATACTCCACTCTACTATCTGACCTACACCTTTAAGTTTATTTTGTAGTTTAAAAGATAATAAAACAGCGAATGATGAGAATAGATTTACACCTTCAGTGAATGCTGAAAATATGGCTAACGATTTAGCTCTAGCATTCCAATCAGGTTTACCATCATGGCCATCTCTAACACTCATAAGGTTTTCGATTTTAGCCATCGTTGTTTCATCTTCTAAAAACTCACTAAAATCATCTAATCCTAGTTCTTCGTTTAATAAAGAATATGCTTCGGCATGTACAGTTTCCATATTAGCAAAACATACACCCATAGCAATGATTTCAGGTTTTCTAAACCACTTAGTAACTAAGTTTGACCAATAGTCGTTTACTACTGTTTCAGTTTGAGCAAATCCCTTGAGGATAGATCCTATAATATTTTTTTCAGTTTCTGATAGATTTGATTTCCAATCCGTTACATCTGCCATCATAGGAACTTCAGTCCATAACCAATGTGCTTGTTGTTGTTTTAAGTAAAAATCAAACGCCTCCGGGTATTCAAAAGGTTTGTAAACTATTCTCTCCTCAGTAATGTTCCTCATGTTTATTATTTATTTAGTTTTAGTTTATCAAATCGTTGTTTAGAACAACTATAATCGTTATCCCTTAGTTGTTTTAGTGTGCCTTTTTTAGATATAAAATCTAAAATAAACTCATCATCTACTTTTTTACGTTTTTTATAAAGATCCTCACCATGTTGTTTATCTAGATCTTCTATTATTTTAGTTAGTTCTTTATTACCTGATAGGTTTGGGTGGTTATTTACTAGGTATTGTGTAAACTTAACGCTTAAGTTATTTGCTCCACTACCCAACCACTTTGCTAATCTACCTAGTTTATACTCGTTTAGTATAATAATATTATCTTTTTTAGGTAGATCTAAAACGTTTAGATAATCTGGATTAACTGTAAATATTACTACTTCATCATCACTCCAATATTCAGTAAAATCACCAAACTTATTAAACCAATATTCGTTTGCTTCCTTTTGAGTTAAATCAAACTTAGGTATCAATAAGTGTTTATTCTCTACATACGCATCTGAAAACGTAATAGAATAAGGCACTATTGGGGTATCTAGAGTAATAATCCCATATCCTGCTGAAACCACATATGTTGGGGTTTTACTATCTAACTCTTTTATAAGTTCCCATTGAGCACCTTTATAAACATCTCTACTAGGTATACCACCTTGTGTTAAAGATTCCCACTCACTAAAGGTAGAATCTATATTATGTGTGTCAACCTTAGAAATATTGGCTACAATATCTCCATGTTTTTTAGAAACACAACTTACAAATACCTTCATACTACTTATTTTCAGTTTTAAAAAACGCCTCGTAAGCCGTTGTACTCTTTAATGCTTTTTTATCCCAATTGTCAACAGGACCTGCTGGTTTAGCCGCTGGGTTAAACTTAGGTGTATCATCATCCTCATCATCTTCGTTATAAGCAGATAAAACAAAGTGACCAGTTGCAGTGTCAGCGTTAACATTAAAGGTTAAACCATCCGTTCCATATCTATTTTTCATAATATGGAAACGTCCTGTTCCTCTTTCTTTATCTTCTTTTTTGCGAGATAATGACATCGCAAAATCAGTAATCATCATCTTATCGTATGAACCTGCTGCTTTATCTCCTTCGATAATCTTATCTTGAGCACCAGTTCTATTAACTTGAGATACTGACCAAATGGGTAGATTTAGTTGCCTAGCTAATCCTTTTGTACTAGTATAAATATCATCAATCTCTTGTTTCCGCTCAGAGTTTTTACGAGTTGATGCAAGAAGGTCAACATAATCTATTATGATTAAATCTGGTTTATTTCCTATATCTCCTACCTTTTGTAGGTGGGATTCTATAGTGGATACTGACGCTCTACCTGTAGGAAATTCTTTAATTATAACACTTCCTGGTAGATCAGTAATGATAGATTCAACTGTTTCTCTATGATGTAAGATTTTATCTACGGGTATTTTTGTAAAAAAAGCATCATACCTTCTAGCAACATATTCTTCACCTAACTCTAAAGTATAGTGAACAACATTATATCCTAACTTTGCGGCGTGTCCTCCTAAAGCAACCAACGCCCATGATTTACCACCACCTGGGTTACCAAATACTAAACCAAAATCTCCATTACCTAATCCACCCTGTAATAGGTTATTAACCCCATCCCAAGGTGTAGGAATAACATCACGTGATTCTTTACGATAACGAGATTCAATATCTTTTAAGTAATCGTGGCCTATATTTTTATCTTGACCTGCTTTTAAAGCGTTATCAACCATAAATCTAATACCATCAAAATCACCTGCTTTTAATAAATCAACAGATGACATAAGTGCTTTTTTCAGTTGTTGGTTTTTACAAAAATCAGTAAACTCTTCTTGAATATAAGCTAAATCTTCATCTGATGCAACATATGCTTGTTTAAGTTGGTCTTTAATAGACACTTGTAAGACATCGTTATCGATTTTCTGTAACTCTACTTTTAGAATATCTAGACTCGGTGTAGTGTGATACTTATCATAATATTTAAGTATTTCACTTACAATCCATTTATGTGAAGCTGATTCGAAATATTCATCTGAGATAATATCGTGTATGTTGGTAAGTAGTTCTTTATGAGTTAATAAAGATGATAACACTTTTATTTGGAATCCTTTCCCGTAATCGCTAACGCTATTTAGTGTCATGTAACTTTTATTTTATTATTTAATACGTCGTAATATACGAATCATATTTGGCTTATCCTACACTTTGTTGGAGAGGACCAAAGTTATCTTTTAACCAGAAATCTGTATTTCTAATCATACCCCCTAGTGAATCTTCGTTATATAAATCCATAAAGGGTTTAGAAGCTAAATCTGGCACTCCTGCTTTAATAGATTCGTCTAGTAATATTTTATCATCTACATCTAGCATAGGTTTTGCTAGATCCATAATAGTATAGTTTTTACGTAAATCATCTTCAGTCATTACTATTCTTGAATATATAACATTTTCTTTTAACTTTTTACCTGCTATATCAAAAATATCGTCTAACGTAAGGTGTTGGGTTTGTAATTCAGGAAATAATTTAAATAGTTTTTTAGGACCTAATCCTTTAACTCCTGGTATTTTATCAGAGGCATCCCCCATTAATACCTTATATAGGATAAAGTTTTCAGCTTTCATACCAAACTTTTCAACTATCATAGCATCTGTATAGAAGTTTTTCTCAATAGGTCTGTATACGATTATATTATCGTTTACTAGTTGTAAGAAATCCTTATCTGACGATACAATAATACTACGTCCGTTGTATTCTTGATCTATAACTTGTGCTAAGTGAGCAATAACATCATCGGCTTCAACTTTAGCCATCGATATTACTTTGATTGGTAGATGTTTTAAATATTGGATTAATCTAACTATCTGATCGACTTTAGCATCATGTTCATCACCTACTGATTCAAATACTTCCCAGTTTGTTATTCGTTGTATATTCCTACCCGATTTATATTCGGGGAGTAGATTCTTCCTATTTGTGGATGAACCTACCCCATCGAATATTACATAAACAGAGGTCGGTTGTATTTGTCTTATTAAAGCTCCTAAAGATCTTAAAAACCCTCCTAAACCACCAACGTGTATACCTTGTGGGTTTACAGCATTAATCATTGCAAAGTTTCTAAAGAATAGATTTAAACCATCTATCATTAATACTCTATCGTTTGGAGTGGAATCTAGTACGATCCCATCCTCTTGAACGTTGTCCAAGAGGGCTTGTAGATCTTTATTCATAGTTTTTGTTTATTGTGGTTCTTGCTCAAACATAGCCATAGGTGATGATGACTCGTTTTCTTCAACTATATCAAACTCTTCACCACCTAGTTGGGCAGCCCAACTTTTAGCATAGTCAGTTTTATATGTTTTTAGAGCTTTTTCATCATCATCAATAAAACCATGTGGAGTCATAACAATACGACCTCTAGTGGTTACACCATTGATGTGATTTTTGTCTATTTGAAGATTTACACGTTTAGCAAACTCAACTTGTTTACCATCTTTAATAGCTTTTATTTTGGAAGTACCAGCATTTGTAATATTACCAAAAGTAATAACTAACGTTGAATCATACCACATAGACATACCACCTTTATTTTCCATCTTAGGTTGACCCATAGGAGATGCTGGTTTTGATGTCCATACTTTATTAATACAAACTAATGTATTAGTGTAAGCAGATGATTCTTTACGAGATAAGGTAATACGTTGATTAACACCATTACCAAACTGAGTTGACATAGCACCTGCGTTCCATTCGTTGTTATTTTTATTTGATTTTAGAGACATTTCACAAGGTACTGATCCAATACTATCCCATAGGAATAATAAATCATAAGGTAAGTTACCTTTCTTTTGTTCGTCTATTAAATCTAAAATGAAACCTGCTACACCTTCAATACTATGGATTGTTTCTCGGTCAGCGTATAAGAAGTTTCCTTCATAATCTACTACCTCACCATTGTCGTCTTTAATTTCTTGAACTTGGAGACCCATCATACGTGCGTGTTCCCAATTCCATTTCATCTCAGTAATAATAAATACTGGGAGTATTTTTCGTTTTTGTGCTTCAACTGCTGCTTCAATAAGTGCTGTTGTTTTGCCTGTATCTGAATGTCCTCTTAGTAACACAATATGACCCATAGGAATACCTGGAATCGATGTTACATCTTGAAACGCTTGAGATAGTGGTAACCACTGTTGTTCTTTAAACTTAGAGTTAGATGATAATCCTTTCTTAGTTTTAAAAGCGTTTAAGTTAAAGTTTGATTTCAGTTCAGCAGATGCTGCTTCTGTTAGTGATTTTTTCTTTGCCATTTATTAGTCTTCGAATAATGAATCAAATTTATCTGTTTTTGCTATTTTAGCTTTTGATGTGTCTGCCGCGTAATTATTACCCTTCTCCCAAGGTAAGTCACCTCTATTTTCAGTTTTAGTATCTGATGTCATCTCAAACGGAGTTGGTGCTTCAGATGAAATAGAACCTTCACTTTGATTATCACTTTCAGGTTCTAAATAACGACGTAATGCATCTTTCATCTCATCAAAAGTATAGTTTTTAAACTGCTCTAGTGGATTTGGTTGTGTGTTTAACCAAGTTTCAACTTGAGTAGCATCTTCACTTAAGGGTGAGTTTTGACGTTTAGCTCTGATTGATGTTTTATTGTATTGAGTACCTGTAGATTCTGGTCCTACTGTTTCAGCAGTAAAATCTAACCCACCTGTTACATCTGTAAAATCACCAATCTCTTCATCAGCAGCCATAGCTAATAACTCAGTATAAATCTGTTGGCCAAATCCCCATAGACGAACACCTTTATCTTCTTCACCTCTTACTACTACAGGTGCGAAAATACGATTTTTAGCTCTTAACTTACGTGCTAAATCGAAGTTGGATTTGTCGTTTGAATCATACAATTTTTGTACAAACTCAGCAATTGGATCCTTACCACCTGTATTTAGGGGTGAAATCATTACCTTATTAGTAATACCATAATAAAACTTAAGTTCTGAAAATGGGTTTTCTGGAGTGTACTTTGAAGGTACTAAACGGATTGTTTGTTTTCCTACTGTTGGTTTCCAAAAGATAGTTGTGTAGTCTTTCTTCTCACCTGTGCTACGATTTTGAATCGTATCTAATTTACTTTTTAATAAATCTAAATTCATATAACTATTATTTAATGTTTATGTATGTTATAATATACGATGGCTCCCTACGGGAGCCAAATTATTTGTATGTTTTTTTGTATTTATTTTATTTCGATGATTCGATGAATCTTAGTATTTAACTGTTTTAACTCATTATGTTGGGTAAGTAATATACAGTTTCTATAGTGATTCCAATCAATCGGGAACTTGGTATCCACCACACCACCATTTAACTTTTTAATCAACTCGTTTAGAGCGTTTATTGTATATAGTGTATTACTATCTTTTTTTCTATGTACTAGAATAGTGTTTTCTGGAATCGATGTCACGTTACCATGATCGATATTATAACTAATAACTAAATCATCTGTACCAACTATCTCTAGTGCAAATATTTTATTGTATAGTATGTTGTATGTTGAAGTGATTCCAGATATTAAATCGTCTATATCTTCTCGTGTTGTAAAACTAACTAGTAGTTTGTTGTTATAACCCATTGTTATATCGTCTATTGTATTATAATCATAACCAATATTGGTTGATTCGTTATACATATAGGTACTGTTAGTCAAAATCGTAGTCATAACCTTTTGTTTTGCTGGTATTTAAACCATGGTTTGTAAATATTTGTTGAATATCGTCTATTATATCCTCTTCCTTGTTGTAGTCAATTAATATTGAATCATATGTGTATAAAACTATCTTACTTTTCTTACCCTTTAATATACGAAAAATATCCCATATAGCCAAGATATTCTGACTCGTTTCTAGGTGTTGTAACAAGTAATTAAATAGTTTATTACTATTCATATTCTCTAAATTATCCTTATAAAATCTATATTGGGATATAGGGCATTCAATATAACCCTCATTTTGAAACTGGTACCATAGTTTATCCATAAACGTTTGTAAATCTCTAAAGAAGGGTAAATCCTTATATTCTTTAAATATACCTCCATAGAGTTGTTTAAACGTTAATTCCTTAGCTTTATTCCTATCCACCCTATACATTTCAGCAAAGTGTGTATGAATATCAGAGGTGGGAAAAGTATAATCAATAAGACTAGCTGCAATAGAAGGATGATAGGCAACAACATCAAGTTCAATGAATTCATCGTTTTTAGGTATAAAACATCGTCTTTCACCATTTTTCTTATTAAGTGCTGCATAATTTACTCCTTTAAACTTGTTAGATGGTCTTGTAGTGGTAGTGTTGAGGTTGAATTGTGTGTGAACTGTATCTGCTTTGGTAGGGTAAAAGTGTTCACTGAATAATTGGGGATTGATACCGATCCCATTCCGTTCGATGGCGTTGAATACCACACTTGCTTTAGTGTTATAGAACTCATAATATGGTGTTTTTTCTTGGTGTATTAGTGGTTTAACTTCATTATATATAGACTCACACCACTCATAGTGTTTAACTAGAGGCACAAGTGTATTTACGTTATTTAGTTTATGGTATTTACGATACATTATATCGTAAGTTGGTATATTTGGTAAGTCAATATTACTAGGAGGTAATAAGATATCTTCTAGGTTTTGTAAAATAAAATAGTGTAGGAGTTGTTTTTTGTTTTTACAATATAAAACATCAAACTTTTGTAGGATTTTATAAACCCAATCTTTTTCAACGTTTATAGCCTCGCTATGTGAAGTACATAACATAAAACCTTTTGATGCCTCTAATGGTCTAATATAAACAGCACATAAATCATTTATGGCTGGGTGTATCTGATCGTTATTTGATATGATTTCAATATACGCCTTTTTATAACCGCTGTTATAAAACGTTTTAAGCTGCTCTAAGTCCTCTATTAACCAGTACATTTATAACCTTTTTGTTTATCTCAATATACGTCACTTTTTTGGATAAACAAACATACCTTTGAATGAGTTTACAAAGCCTGGTAGTTGCTGTCTATTTTGGATATCTTTAGCTGTATTAAGATTTGCTTCAAATACCTCATCATCGTTTCCTTCTAATCTCCAAATCATAGTGATAGGGGTATATAGTTGGAATAATATATCGATTGATTTAGTTGATAGTTTTCTAAAAGTATCCTTAGATATTTCAAAATATACTTTTTGGTTTGACTTTTTAGTAAAGTAGCGAGATGCTTGTCCTAAATATAACTCTTCAGGTAGAGGTTGGAATATATGGTTTTTAGGAACTTGACCTGGTTTTGATTTTACTATATTTGATGGATAATCAACCTTCCACTCAGTCGTTGTATTTAGGGGGGTTTGTTCTACTGGTTCTGGTATGGGTAATAGTTCAACATAAGGTCTATCGTTTGGGGTTTTACCACTAAATACTTCACCGTTAGATGTTTTCCAATACGATCCAACATATAGTTGTCCATTATCAGATCGTATAAACTCCTTACCGTTGGTAAAAAGGTCTGTTTTTATTTGTGATTTTGGATAATATGACATTAGTTATATAGTTGAAAGGTTAAACATCATATGTACGTCTATCGGTTTCTTTTTTTAATGGTGTACTTTTAGGTTTACCTATAGCACTTATAGTTGTTGTCCAACCACTACTATCTACCTTATGATTTAAACCCATAAGTACAAACTCCATAGTTTTATCATAATTGTATGGTAAAAAATCTGTGTTTAGTAATAACTGGTTGTATATTTTTAAACCAGACATACCTATTATATCTAAAGAAAGTTCAATAGGAATAAAACCTATATTTGATGATGGTATATTTTTTTCTTTGGCTTTAACTATATCTTCAACTTTAACATAGTTATTCATAAGGTTTTTACCCTTAGCAATAAAATCTGGGTCGTTTTGGAAGTATTTTTTACCGTTAAATGGTTCAGTTTTATATTCTCTTTTAGAGCCATCTTTTGATGTTAGTACGGCATTTGGGTTGGATTTTGGATCCTTTCCAGTAAAACCTTGTGCCTCTCCTCCTTTTATTACTCTATAATTTTCAGCAAAACAAGCTTGGAGGTATGTCTCCATACTATTATTCTTTTCTTTTCTTAGTTTAGCAAACTCTTTATTTTTATTAGAAGCATTTTCAGCCATAATATCTAAATTACCTAAAGCTAAGGAAGTACCAAGATAGAGGTTTTTTACAGAAGCTTTCCAAATAGTCAACCAAGGAAGTGTTTTTCGTTTTGGTTTACCTGTTTCTGGGTCTGTTTCTGTTTCTGTAACTGAGCATTTATCTGGGGTTCCATCTGTTGCTTTTTTGTTAAACCTATCCATTAAACCTGAATTCCATTTTGAGAATGCTGTGGCGTCTTCATTAACTGATTTGTTTTCTGCCGTTGCTCCTATAGTAAGCATAGTAGCCAATTTTGATGTTATTTGGGTTTTAAATGAGAAGTTTTTAACAAAGTTAGATTCATCATTTTTAAAACCAGTAACCTCAATGGTTGTTGATTTTTTACTCTCATCCATTTCCCCATCCTTAGTTGTACGTGGAGATAGTTTTTGGTCTCTAATTATTACATCGTTATTTTCTTCGTTAATTGTTACTTCTAAATCACATATATTAGATAAACTTCTATTAATACCATTTAATATAGCAGTTGCAAAAGAATAAAAAGAAAGATTACCTTCTTTATCTGTATTTGAATCTATTATTTTTTCAATAAAGAAAAAGTTAAGGTAAATATCATGGATGAAACCAATATTATTTTTACCATTGGGAGTGAAGAATGGTTTCATATTTTTAGCCCAATCAGGTGTTTTTATACCCATTATACCAAAATTAGGTTTAATAATACAAGTTAGTGGGTCTACAGATATAAGTTTAGGTTTTGCTTTCATAACACATTCATCAGATGTGTTTATATAAAATAGGGGGAAACAACCACTTCCATTATCCATATTAATAAGAACTTCCCTTTGTAGATATTCTAGAAAAGTTCCTAACCTTATATATCTTCTTTTTTCTTCAGGTACTGAAGATTGGAGTATAACTCCTGTTGTAGTTATTTTTTCATCTATTTCTATAACACCACTATTAATATTTGTAAAAATATCACCAATAGTATCTCGTTTGATTGATTCTAAAAAGTTAGACATTGTGCTTTTATTCACTTTGTCATCAGTTAAATCTCCAGAATTACTCTCAAATCCTGGAGTTTCTTTTAATTCTGTAGAAGGGGTTAATATATTAACTTTAAAACTTTCTACTACATCTCCTAGTGAAGCTAGTTTTATAGAAATATCATAACTCCCATCTGGTTGAAAAGTCCAATCAAAGTTTACTACTTTAGCAAATAAAGCATCGTAGTTTCCAAATTTATCACTTCTTTCTTTTTCTATCCTATTTAAAACCTCTAAGTGGCTTTTACCATCTTCTTTAAAAAAGAAGGTATCTATTAGAGTGTTACTCATATTTTGAATAACCCCTTTATTATTTATGTATATTGAATTACCCCACTCAAGCATAACAGTATAACCTAATCTTAGATATAATGTTTCTATTAACTCAAATTGAAATTTATTGTATGCTTTTATATTAACTGTTGCTTGTTTAATAGAACCCCTATTTACAGGAGTTATATCTATACTAGTAATACCAGGTAATGGTTTTAAACCAAATTCAGTACCACCAAAACCATATGATGAGTTGTTTATAAGGGAGTTTGATTCAGCCACTCCTCCTCTCATATTACCACTAAGGGGAGTTAAACTATTAAATAATACTGCAGATTCGGCTAAATTTTTCCCCCCATTAGAATCTGGTTTGAGACCCATTTTCTTAAGTCTACTATTACCATCACTCCAACCTGTTACAAATACTGATGATGCCATTTTAATCCAAGGAGTACTTGAATTAAGATATGACATCTCTTGGGCAGTTCTAGTTTGATTAAAACCTGAACCATATATTTTTTGTCTGGCTGTGATTTGACCATTTACATAATCCTTAAATGCTTCACCTATTACCGGTACTTGGTTTGACATAATTATTCATTTAAAACTTTAAAATTTGATAAAATACCTGATAAATTTGCTGGTATTCTTAGTTGTATTCCTGTTGGTGGAAAGTATGTTGATTGGTCTAGTGTATCGTTTGCCATAGATATAACCCACCAAAGAGTTGAATCGTTATAATATTGTAATGCTAACTCATCATACCTGTCACCTATAGTAGAATATACATACAAATCTTCAAAACTCAAAGGGATTTTTTGATATTTTGTAGTTGTATACATCTGGTTACCTTTACTACCTATAGTGATTGGTTGGTCTATGTATCTATTCATTATGTGGTTTTAGGCTTATATGGTTTTGTTTTCTCTATATTGTACCCACTAGCTCCTGAAGATGCGGCTAATGCTATATATTGTTGTAATCCATATCCAGTTAATGTACCTCCTTTAAAAGTATTGTTTTGTTTTTGAACTACAAAATTATGTATGGGTTTAAACGATAGAGATGCTTCTACAACATGGGGTAGTTCTTTAACACTTGTATCGTGGGAAAGTTGTTTATCATCCCCAAATACCTCATCTTTAGATGTAGATACTGCTATCTCCCATGGGGATGTTTCTGGTATATTAAGTGTAAGTGATTCTATAAAACCATATTGTTCGTATAGATACCCACCCACAGTTAATTTTACTAAAGGTCCAGCCATATACCTATTATTTACATAATCAGGTGCTAAGTTAGATGCTAGGTAGTTTAGTTTTTGATGCATTATCATCAACTCGTTTCTACTTTGAGCGGGTACTGTCCAGTTCATAGATATAGAACGATCAAACCCCTCATAGTTATGAAAGTTTTCAGCTCTACCCATAAGTTTTTGGGATGACCATGATGAGTTATAGTTGTCAGAAAACGATCCTAAAAACGCTCTAAAGTGCATGTATGTACTTTTTGATGGAGCTTCAGAATTTACTGCTGCTATTCTAAACTTAACTAAATCGTTAGTACCTTTATCCTTCTTTGGTGATGATGATTCATATAGGGTTTTTGCAGTTATTTTATCTACAGGTTCAGAAACACCACTTGAATTTATTTTACCATATTCAAAATTGCTTATATTACCGCGTTGCCCAGGATCACCAACACCAACCCTAGTTATTATACCATCCTTTTCATAATCTAAAGAGTTAGATATAGTTTGATTTGGTTGTTTAGTAAGTGATTTTCTAAAATCAGGACCTATTGAATGTGGTTTTTGGAGTGGGGTACGCTCTATTAACTGTTTTTGAGTTAAAGTAGACGATAAAGATTTTGTTGGGTTAGCAATATCTTGGTTAGTATCTAACGTAATATTACCATCATCATCTTTCTTATATACTGAATTACTAAACAACTGTAGAGATTTAATCTCGTTAGTTGTTGTTACTCTATTTAAGAATGTAGATTCTTTAGTTAACTTTTCATACCTTCTTGATAGTGAAGCATTTTCATTAAATATTTGAGCACCTTTAATAGCAATACTACTAGGTCTTTTAAATACTGAGTAATCAGTATATGAACCTATAGAGAAATCTTCACCAGTTGCCTTTGGGATTGTAGGAAAACCAAATATATTTGATGTAAAGGATAATACTGATGATGCTATATCGGATGGAGTATCTTTATCTTCGGTATGTGCAAAGAATTTAGATTGATCTAAAATAACGTTATTTTTACCTGTACGTTGTTCAGGCGACATCCTGATTGTAGTATAACCTACACCTACAACAGATCCAGGTCCTCCACTATATGAATCTAAAATATTAGGTCCATCAAGTTTAATAAACCTATTTTTTAACTTATCAGTAAAAGATGGGGTAGTACCACTAGATGGTTTTTGGGTTCTATTAATCTTGTTATTAAAGTAACCTACTAATCTATTTTCTCCAGTTTCTTGATCCCCTCTAACTACTTGGGCATATGCTGGTAAACCTAAGGGATTTTTAACATCAAATCCTAAGATTGTGTTACCATCACCTGGTCCTGTTTTTCTAAAGGGGTTAACACCTTGTTTATTAAGATGACCGCCTAAACCAACAACACCTACTTGAGCTAACGTTGAAGTTGGTAAATAAACACCCTCGTTGAGGATTCCAGAGGCCTCAGTAGCAACTCCTAATCTTGATAGTAGGTTTTGTTTAACTGAAAATAGTTTACCTCTTGTTGTTAATGTTAATAGTTTGGATATGCGAGTTATATCAGTAGCAGAATCCTTTAAAGTTCCGTTTCTAAGCAGAAAGTCGGTTTCCTCCTTACCTGACCACTCATCCTCTAAAGGAGGAAGCCCAGTCCAAATAAAGGGTTCTACTTTTGAGGGATTACCTATATTACCACCAACAGTCCAAGGTGTTTTATATCGCTGTAGTGTATCTTTTTCTCCAGCTAAATCCCTTAGTCCATTAATCTTATCCCAATTTGTAGCTTTTGGTTCAAATAAACTCATATAACTCTAGATTAATATTTTAATTAATCGTTACCTGTTATATCTGTCAATGCATCTCTCTTTACACCTGCTGCTACAGCAAAATCTGTATATTTCCCTTTAGAAAATGTGTTGTTAATTGGAATGATACCCCCAGCTGTGTTTGCTGTTGTTGGCACACCACCGTTGTTTACTGATTTAGGAGATCCTTTTGTTATTAATCGATCTTCAAGTCCTTTTAATTCACTCATAATTTATTGTTTTTGTTATATTTTGGTTTATTATAAATATTATTGGATTTGGTAGGTGTTCATAGCTGTTACAGTTCCAAACTTAGTTCCATTCATACTTACTGTTCCTTCTTTAGTTGCTATGTTTTCTAATACTTTTTTAATAGCACCCAACTCACTTTCCATTCTAGCGTTATTAACTGGTGTTATAGTTTGTGTTGTATTATTATTTGAAACCATACTATTAGTAGTAGGTTTATTAATAACTGAGTTTTGTTCTAGGTTTGTACCTGCTACGATTGTATCTTTATCGTTAAATGCTATTGTACCTTCAGGTGTTGAGAGAGTACGTTTACCATATCCAGGTGACATATAATCATCTGCTTTTTCTCCTCTATTAGCTAAGGCAAGTACACCTCCTACTGCTGCTCCAGCAACTGCTAATCCAGCTAATGCCTTAAAGGGGTTTGCTATTGCAGCTGATGCTGCATTTATAACCATAGTACTTTTAGATACTTTCTTTATATCCTTTAAAATACCCAACATACCCTGAAATCCAGATATGGCTTTAATTATTTGGACACCACCTAATATCCCCATAACACCCCCGAGTAAATAAGCGTTTTCTAATATCGTAGTAAAGATGTTGGCTATAGTACCTAATGGACCAGCTGCTAAATCTACAAGTGCACCTTGTAGTTTTTCAATCATTAGACCAAATGCTTCTTGAGTTTTTAACATTTCCACTTGAGCAGCTACTTCTTCTCCCTTTAAAGCAACTATTTCGTCTTGATTCATCTTTCCGTACTGTTGCATCAATAGGGATTCGGATAACCCCTCAACAGACATACCAATAGCATCAGCCATTGCTTCCTGTTGTATTCTATTCATATTAGAGAAATCTTCAAATGTTCCCATTTCACGATTAATCTCCTCCATTAACGTTTTTTGATCATTATTTAGGGCTGCTAATCTAGCTTTTTCCAGATTAATATCTCTACCTAATAATAACTCTGCTTGTAGTTCTGCGTTTATGGATGATTCGAAATCTAATAACTTACCTGCTACTGAGTTTACTTGATCTAAACTCAAACCTAATGCTTTAGCTTGAGCTACACCTTCAGTTAATGCTACTACAGAACCTTGAAATTGAGCTAAACCATAAGCACCGGCTTTACCAACTTCTTCCATCGCCCCTTTAACATCTATATGAAGACCTTTTTGTGCTGATACAGCACTTATGGTTTCATATTGGGTATTTTTTTGTTCTTCTAAATCTACACCGGTTGCTGCTGCTATTTGTCTAAGTTTTGCAGCAGATTCAACACTTATACCTAACTGATTAGTAAGTTTACTTTGTGCTGCAGCGTTTTCAGGTATGATTTTACCTGTTAAACCTAAGGCTTCGTTAAACTGCATTTGTGCCTCTACTAACTTTTTAGTAGTTACAGTAACATCATTTGCTGAAGTTGCTATTTCAGCAAATTCTCCTCTTATTTTTTGACCTTCCTCGTATGATACATTCATACTCTTAGCTAGATCAACTACTTGAGAATTAACTTCACCAGCTGCCATTACAAGAGCAGTGAATATAGCTTCTGGTGATTTTAAAGTATTACCTATACCTTCAAACGTCTTTAACATTGTACTACCCAATATTTTAAATTGAGTTGTTACATCATTAACTGATTCTCTTGCTGATTGTTGTAGGTTATCAAATTCATCATTTGCCTTACTTAAATCAACATTTACCTTACCTATTTCAACTTGAATAGGTTCATTTTTATTTACAATATCTTGTTTAATCTTTTCAAGAGCAATAAGATCCTCTTCTATCTGTTTCATAAACCTTTCATCACCATCTTTATTGGCTTGAAGAAGTAAATCATATTGAAGCGCAATATCCTCTTCAACACTTGAAGTATCTAATAATGAGGAATTTAATTGTGTAAGTTTATCTTTTGCCTTGGTAATATCAAGGTTTATAGGTATTATTTTTGATTTAAAATCATCTCCTTGCTTAATTGCACTTACTGCTTCGGAAGCTGCCAGTTCAGCGTTTGCCTTAATCTGATTAATATCAAATATACCTGTTATACCGGTTACTTTAGAAAGTGAAGTTAAAAGACCACCGGCAATACCAATAGAACCCTCTATCGCCTGCCTATCTTTAAGTTCATTTGTTAAACCCCTAGTTATTGTATCCTGTTTGTTTGAGGATTTATCTAATATAGTATTGGCATTACCTAGTGCTGTTACATTTAATTTTTGAAGGGAATTTGATTCTTTTAGTTTTTGAAGGTTTTCTTTTCTATCTTTTAATTGATCCTCTGTAAGTTTACCTTGTTTTTCTAAATTAGATAATCTTTGTAGGTTTAGGGAAGCATTATTTCTTTCAACTTCAGCTGATTCTATTTGACTTTTAACCTCTGCTCGTTGTTGTTTAAGGGTAGAAAAAGCTAAATCTGACTTTTTCTGCATAGACATAAGTTCCTTAGTATCAAACTTAATTCCTTGCTCCCTTTGTGATAGAATATTACCACTTATACTAGATAGTGTTTTAGTGGCACTATTTATTTGGTTTACTGCTGATTTACCATTAGTTAATTCACCAACTATACTTTGAAGGGAAGCAAAAACATTTTGAAACTCATCATTAGTGTTAGTTATTTCAGAATTAATTCCTTTTAAACCTGCTTCTAGTTGTTTAACAGAAGAATTAGCATCTTTAATACTTTTTACATCAAAGCCTTTAAATGGATTATCCTTACCTAACTGATCATACTTTTTCTGTATGTCATTAAGTAAGGAGTTAATCTGATCTAGTTCCTGTTGTGTGGGTGTAGCCAAAGTAAGGGTGTTTTATTATAAATATTACTACTTATAACTTGTTTTAGTATATTGTTGAGAAGCTGCCTTAAAGTCCTGAACGTTTACTTTACCATCCTCACCTACTAACGTTTGCTTTGTAGTACTATTAGCCTTAGATGCTTGTTCGTTAGCATCGTTTTGTTTTTCGTAATGTTCGTTTATTAACTTAAAAGTCGTATTACGAAGCCAAATAGGCATATTATACAAAGTACTATAGTTATAGCCTCCGTTACCGTGAAATATTATTTCGTGAATTTGTCTAAATAAACCAGCTCTATAAGTCGGAGTCAGGCCAAAAAAAGCTGAGTCCAATGGGGATTTCCCTATCGATTCCTGCTGAGCTGCGAAAGGTCATGTCTACATCAGGCATACACGTTTTATAGTGTTTCCTGAATGCACGTGAATCCATAGCTAACATAAAGTTATCTACAAACTCGCCAACTGACTTGGCAGCACCGTCTCCTTCTACGGCAGTTATAATGGTTTTTAATCTAGTTGAAATAGCGGGTGATGAATCAGGTCTGATTTTCTTTATCCCTTCAATATCTTTTTCGATACGTTTTTCGTCTTTACCTGTTAAAAGTTTAAACTTAATAACTGTATCTGCTTTTGGTAATCTAAACTCAAACTCGTTTTTACCTTTTGGTAGGTTATCGAAATCTATATCGATGTTATCTAGTTCTGATAGATTTACTACATCGTCTACTCCGGCTATTCTAACGGGGTATTCAGCACCGTACCCAAGTACACGAGCAGCTATTAGTAGTGCGTTTTTATCGCCTAATAATAAGTCATCTACGGTAAACTTTGGTGACACTATAAGTGATTCTAATAGTTTATCTAAAACTGTACCGTTTGTAATATAGTTTTGGTTTGTTAGTATATCCTCCTCACGAGCAGTCATATACTTGATTTCAACTTTTCCAGCTGCTAAAGGTGAATCTTCAGCATAAAAATGACCTTTTGAGGGTAGTAAGACTGTTTCGGTTGGGAAATTAAACTCTGCCATAATCTTGATTTGTTGTAACGTTTTTTATTATACATAATAATATAAAAAAAGGGTTGACATAAGCCAACCCTCTTTTATAAAATATGTGTATTTCTTCTTAGAAGTTCAATATTGCGTAATCAATCTCACAAGTCATAGTGATTTGTTGAGCAGTTGATTCGTTATCGAATCCGTACTCACCAAAGTCTGCGTTAGAAATCATAGCACCTTTTAAGATCCACTCAGAAACGACATCTCCAACAGGTCCTAATACATTGAAAGTTAAATCTTTCTTGTAGAAATCACTGTACCCATCTCTTCCTGTTACACTTTCGTGATGTAGACGAACCCATTCCATAATAGATTGTGCTCCTGAAGGTGTGATTGCATCATATAACGTAAACGTTACTGGTTGCCATACAGTTTTTCCTTTAAGGTTTCTTCTTGTGTTAACATGATTAAGTGTTATTACTTCCTGACTCATTTGGATCGCACTTACTCCTTTAATCATGTAAGATGGAAAACCGTCAATCAGCATCATGTACCTGTTCTGTTGTTTCGGTTCAAAGGCCGTGAAGAACATTTCGTTAGTATCGAGTATCGCCATTTTGTGTTTTTATTTTATTATAAATATTTAGTCTCTTTGTTTTTTATTCGAAAGTAGCTCCAGTTGGTGTAACATTGAAATCTAACAATACGAACTCAGCCGTTTTGGTTGGTTGTAAGAAGATTTGACCTACTAATTGGTTTCTATCTACTACATCTGGTCCGTTATTTGACTCATCCATCACTGTCTTAAACGCATACAAACCTTGACGTTGTTGTACTGATTCTAAGTATGGGTTTACTTGTGTTAAGAAATTATTTCTTGTTGATGCTGAGTTTTGTTCGAATACTAATGTGTCTGCTATTTGAGAAACATATGTTTTAACAGCGATTAATAATCTACGAACGTTTACTCTATCTAAAGCAGAAGCACGTTTTTGTAGTGTTTTCTGTCCAAATACTACTACTCCACTATTTGGGAAAGTAGCGATTGGGTTTACATTTGCTTCATATAGTGTATCTCTTGTAGATGAAGGTAGTTTACGTTCTGCTCTAATAACAGATCCTAAAGCTCCTCTGGTTAAACCTGCAGGTGCAAACCACGCATCTGCTGATGCATCTGTGTAAGCATATACTCCTGGAATCATAACTGATGCAGGTACCCAAACTTGTTTCCCTGTTTCAGGATCAATTGTTTGACACCATGGCCAGTATGCAGTAGCGTAACTAGAATCGAAAGCGGCTGCTTGAGTAGTTACTGTACCTACGTTTGCTTGGTAGTTAACTAAATCTACGATAGAGATATTATCTCCTCTATTTACTGAGTTATTAGCTACTGATGAAACGATTGCAGCGCCGTTTTGTGATGTTACTCCAGGTACGGATATTGAATTGTATCTGTATTCATCTTTATTAGCCATTAACTGAACTGCTACTTCATAATCCCCAGCTGTTAGTCCTTGAATATCGGCTGTTGATACATTTTCGTAGAAGTTAGCAGCACTTGCTGTATTAAAGAATGCTCCTGTTGCTCCTGTAAACGAACCTGAACCTACTATAGGTAAAGATGATGTGAAAGCTGATTTTGCTTGTCCGTTGTTATCAAAGTAATCTGGTGTTTTAGTTGATACACTTTTAACTCTGATGAAACTTGATTTATTACGGAATGTACCTTGGTTTTGAATATAATAATCTCCACCATCATTCATTACTACTTTTTTAGAGTTTCCTATTACTGATTCAATATAGTTTTCAGCTTTTGGGTCTAAAGATAAGTTTGTCCAAGTTTCTAATATTGATTTGTCTCTGTTATTGTCATTTCCCTTACGAACTAATAAACTAAACTGTCCTGATTGAGCATTAACAGATGATACTTCCCAACGAATGTTATCGCTTGTACCTAACTCTAAAGCTCCTTTCGATTGAGAACCTGAGTTATTCATAATATCTCCTTCAGATAAAGTTTCTAATGTGAAAGAACTAGATGTATCAGAGTTGATAACAGATGTTGATTCAGCAGAACTGAAAGAACCACTAGTTACTCTAGTAACTAATACTGATTCTCCTCCGTTTTGGAAATAGTTGTAAACGGAAATACCCGTTAAATAATTGTAGCTATCTGAGCCACTTGTTACAGCCCCACCAAATATTGACTTATACTGTGAATATGAAGTAACGGTAGTTGGAATTTCTACAGGTCCTTTAACAGCTGGTCCAATAATAGCGGCACCAACGGTTACTGGTCCTTGTGATACTTGAGATGAGTCATTTTCTCTTGCAAGTACTCCAGGTGATAATAATGTTTCTGCCATTTTATATGTTTATTAGTATTATTCGTTTGTTATAAATACTAAAACCTTTCTTAAAAACTTATTTTGTTGGCGTTATTTTACCAGTTTCTATATTTATTGTTCCATCTCCATACTTTGTTGTAAGGGTTGATGCGAATTCAGAACGCTCTTTGTCAAACTTTTTCTTAAAATCTAAAAGATCATCTTCTTGTTCATCTAGTTGTACTCTTTGGTATGCTAACTGTCCGAAGGATAGTATGATGTTTTCTTCTTTGATTCTAAAATCTTTTAGTGTTTGTAACTCTTCTTTTTCTAATAACTTATCTTCCATTTTTATTTATTTAGTGATTATTCTATAATATAATAACGTTTCCGTCGCAATCAAACCCATGTACTGTCTCTTGTGTTACTACTACTTGAGCTTTTGAGTTATATGCTTTTAAAGCTGAAACGTCTTTTTGTAATACTTCAGGTATTAACTGACCTTTTAATCTAATATTAAATGAACCTCTAACTAACCGTTCTTGACCATCTGTTAGTTGGGCTTCAGTTTGGAATGAATCAATATAACATCTAAACTTAAATCGTTCTGGGTCACCCCAATATGAATCTGAAGCGTATTCCATTGCTTCAACTAATGCATTTAGTTGTTCCATATAATACGTCTGCATAATACAACTATAATCTATAGTTACATAATCACCAACTACAATAGCTTGTGTTTGGTGAACTGGTTTACGATTATTGATTAAATCGAAGTTATTATATGAGTTTTTACTATTGTATCCTTTATTTAGGCTATAATATAGGTGTGGACTATTAGAATCTATCTTAGCGGTAACTGATCTATCTTTTTCTATTGAGTTACGTTGTGCTACGATTAGTGGTAACATAATAGATCCACCTTTATCTCTATAGTAACCATCTTTTTGAGCTGATTTCCACCTTTCAGGTGAAGCATATATTACAGGTACAGGTAAACGTCCTCCATTCTGATATACAAAAGGTTGTATTACATTATTAAAGTAATAAAATACTGCTTCATCAACATCTTGTAAACCAACTTTAAATGGTTTAGTGGCATCGTTTTTAACTGATAGTTTAGATGATCTATTAAAATCAATACCTGTTTGTTGTTCGTTATTATTAGCAGGTTGATTTGGATTACCTAACTTAGTTAAATCATATGGTTCTTGATCATCTCTAGACATCTCAACCTGTGTCTTAGGACGTGGTTTTAGATTTCGTTTAGATGCAGGTACGTTAGGGATAGCAGGTGTTCTACCTTGAGCGGCATTATAAGATCTTTCAAATATTTGTGAGGGTGTTAAACCCTTGTTGCTATTGTTTCCCATAGTTACATTCTTTCTTTATAAGGTGAAATATTTAACTTATCGCTAGGGACATAATGAGTAGATGCTATAATCGATATACTAGAACCAAACTTCTCTAATCCTGGGTTTAAAGGATTTTGATTATTAGGATATGCTGGGTTTTTACCTCCAAAATATTGGTTAGCTGTTAATGAATCTATTTCATAATACCCTTCTTGATATAATACTATATCACCAACTTCAGGTACATACATAGAATCAACTAAATCGTCTCTAAAAAATGCAAATGTTATTCCTTGGTTAAAGTTTACCCCAAGTTCACTTTCAGGATATTCTTGATCTTGTCTACTAATAAGACAGTTAAATAAGAATGGACCATCAAAAAACTTTTCACCAGCTGCCTCTCCATACATGTTGACTTTAGTTTCCTCAGTCTTGTATCTATAGAATGCTGCTTGTTGAGTGATTATATCACCCATAATCTCCCTATTAAGATTTCTTATTAGGGATACATCTCTACTTCCTGCAAATAATGCCATGTTATGCTACGTAAATTGTGTATGGTACTTGAGACAAATCATCTTTGACAAACTGTCCTTCTGCTGCTTTTCTTTCTAATAACGCTTGTCTAGATGTGCTATCTAAATAATCTCTTAATCTTACTATTAGTTCATCTTTTTCTGCTGTACCTTGAGATATTAGTTCTGAACCATTTAGGGTTATTTCTGCTCCTGGTATTGGTAGGTTTGCATATTTACCTCTAATATTACCTAATACTTGTTTAACTAAAGCTAAAGCGTATTCTTGAATCCACTCTCTACCCACTGAGTTTATACGTGAGAATATAGGATTTTTATATGGGGCATCAGCTACTGATGTAATAGTTTTAGCTGGGCCATCACCAAAATCACCTTCAATTGTCGCCATTCTATCATTTTTTATGATATATTCGAAACGTATTAATGAGTGTGCTGTAGGTATAGGAAATATTCTAAGTTTATTATTTATTAACTCAAATGAATAGTTAGATCTTCTAACTTGTTCATTCATTTCAATTGCTTGTATTGTTTGTAAATCAAACGATAGAGGCATCATTAAATAGTTAGTTGCTGGTGACATTGAAGCAAACCCAAATGAGTTAAACATTGCTTGAAACCCAAATCCAGTACCTGAATATGGATCATAATATTGTGTTATTGCAGGTGGTGCTTCGTAAAATACTCTTTTTACCTCTATACCACCTTTTTTATCTAACCCTTGAGACTTAGCCCAGGTATTTAAATCATAATCTTGTGTATTAGCTTCCATTACTATACTACCTGTATGGTAAGTTATATTACCACCAGATCCTGCTTCAGCACCGTATTGTTGAGCAATTCTAATAGTACTAGCCATTGATGGAGTTACTACAGCATTAGATAAATCGACTTGAGCGTCACCACCTTCTATTGATAGTTGATTATCTCTAATCTTAAATGCAAATACTTCGTTACCATAAACTGTTGTAGCTCTTTCTAAAGCATTGTAAAAGTTAATATCTTGAAGTTCAACATCAACTATGGGATATCCTAAGTTTTGAGCTGCGAATCTAGCAAATTGATCTGCTGATGTTTGAAAGTCATAATCATCATCATAATACCCATAAGGTGTTGGGTTTGATTTAGGATCGAATGATGATGAACCAGGCCAAATTGGAATATTCATATGTATGTTTTATTATAAATATTAGAAGGTTATACTGCTTTAATTTTAACTGTTATTGGTTCACCATATTGATTACCATCCCCATATATAGGTGATACAATACTACCAGCTCCACTTATAAAATCAGAACTATGTATATCAAAATCATTAACACTAGACCCACCCATCCATAATGTTCTTAGTGCAGCACCACTTGGAACAGTGTTTAATCTTACGTTTGCGGTATTAGGATGCATCGCTCCAACTGAATGAATTTTAAATTTGACATACCATTGTGGGTTTGCGTTATCATGTGCAATTTCCATAATAAATGGTGATGGCATTTCTACTAATTGTAAGCTATTTCCCAAAGTAACTTCTCCTACAATATTTTCTATGGCTTGTCCAAAACTTACACCATCAATAGTCCCGTGTGTGTTTGGTAAAAAAAGTGTTCCAAAATTAGAACTAAATGTAGATGAATTAACTAAACCACTTTCCCAGTTTGAGCCAGCGCCACTCCATGCACCTGTTGAATTAGTAGAACTACCCCTCATGCGAAAAACATATCCAATTCCACCACCAATAACACTATATGGAGATATTGCATTGATAATTGTGCCAGATAAATCAGAATCTACTGGTATAGATATACCAGATGGACTCTGTTCTACGTGTATATTTCTTAATAAAATCATATTATTGAGCTGTTCCTACGGTATAAACAAATGTTCTATCATCTCCTGATTCTCCGATACATGTTATTTGTAAATAGTTTGTAATTGATGCAGTTCTTACGATATCATCGGATGATGCTCTTATAAATGTTCCTGTACCTGTTGTTTGTCCAAGAGTAATTGTACCACTTCCCGCGGTTCCTTGATTAACAATCAATACCATTTTACTCATACCTATTTCTGCATTATCAAAATTTAATGTGGTAGCAGTAGTATCAGTTGGGGTTGTTATTTCAAAAATGGAACTTGAATCAAAATCTATAATCGCTGATGTTGTACCTGATGATAATGTTACGTTAGATGCTCTTGTTTTAAATGAATTATCTAATGCATCGTATCCAACACTTCCTATAGCAGAGTTTGAGCCTAATGCTCCCAATACAACCCACCCTTGATTTCCAGTAGTATACATTAATCTAAAGGCAGCTGTTGGTATATCTAAATTTAGATTTTGGGTATCTCCCATTATTTTCTCCCCATTCCCATTTACTGAGTTTGTTGAGATGGTTGATCTATTGGATATGAAAATTGAATCTCCACCTGAAGGGGAAAGAGGTAATGTTAATGTATATGGAGTAGACTGTTCAAATACATATACTTTATTTTCCTCAGCTGTGATGTTTGCGGTTACATAAGTTGAAGAGTATGTTACCCCTCCACCATTTAAGGCGTATGATGCGGTTTCAGCATATGAAGAACTAATTTCATGAGTGATCTCATGTGATGATGATATAGCATATGATGCTGTTACAGCATATGATGATGAGCCCTCTAAGTTTCCTAAAAATGAACCTGTGAATGAACCACTAATAGATTCTCCAAAGGTACTTCCTGTTATGTGTGTTAATCCTGGTATGGTTACTTCTTCTAATTCAGTAAAAGTAATAGTTCCATTAGCGTTTGATAATGTAGGAGCACCACTATAATCAACTCCAGGTATAGGGGTGAGGCCTATAAATGGTACTTCGGTGGGTTCATTAAAACTTGAAATTATAGCTTCAGCTGTACCTACAGTGTCTGTAATTCTTATCCTATTACCAATAGTAAATCCAAAGAAATCAGCTCCAGTAACATATAAAGAAGCTCCATTCCCTAAGTTTGAAAAAGCAAAAGTTGAACTTGGGGGAACGCTAAGAGTACCTGTAGTTACTAATGCTGATGGTTGGTATGAAATTGATCCTGTTTGAACTGATATAGGTGAATCTATAAATGTAGTGGCATCACTTCTAAGTGGGATAAAGTTATTAGTTGGGTTTGTACTACCACCACCACCACCATTTAAGGCGTATGATGCTGTTACAGCATAAGAGGATGTTTGTGAATATGAAGAACTAATTTCATGAGTAATCTCATGTGATGATGATATAGCATATGATGCTGTTACAGCATGTGATGCTGATACTGAAGTCAGTGAGTATGAAGATGTATTAGAAAATGATGATGTTTCTGAAAATGATGAAGTTAATACAGTAGCTGTTGAAATTGAAGAACTTAAATAAGTAGCTGTTGAAGCACTATAAGTTGTTAAAGCTGATGCTGCTGAACTACTTAATGTAGCTACTGATGAGCTTATTGCTTGATTAGTTAATGTTAGTGAAGCACTTAAAGCAGCTATAGATGCTATCGATGATCCGCTTATTTTAGTTACTAATTCATTTCTAGCATCTGAAGCTGATCCACTTAATGTAGCTACTGATGAGCTTATTGCTTGGTCAGTTGTAGTTAACGATCCACTTAAAGCAGCTATAGGTGCTATCGATGATCCGCTTATTTTAGTTACTAATTCATTTCTAGCATCTGAAGCTGATCCACTTAATATATCAGTTGAGTAAGCGTATGAAGCTGTTTCAGCGTATGATGAAGTTATTTCTTGTTTAATCTCTACAGATGAGGATACGGCATATGATGCTGTTAAAGCGTATGATGCTGATAAAGCCGATATGTATTGGGCTTGTATACTTACATTAGTTGCTCCCCTACTTAATACAAATTCGTCAGTCGCATTAGATGATGTTGCTTTAACTAACTCGGAAATCTTTTTGTTTGACATTTGGTATTTCTTTTTCTAATACTATTATGACTTATTAATATATGTTATAAATATGAGAGAGTTATCTACTATACGTAAATATAAAAAAGGGGTTGACATAAGTCAACCCCCTTTTAATAAATAGTGTAATCTTAAGATTATAGTGAATTAAGACCAGCGATCTCGATTTTACCATAAAACTCAGGACGTACAACTTTCTTAGCGTAACGAGTAAGTAAACCTTTACGTGGTGTAAACGTTTCTGGATCGTATACTAATGGAGTCATAATTAATGGAATGTATGGAGCAAATACAGCACCACTTTCCAAGAATTGAGTACCTCTGAATCCAAGTAATACTTGATTTTCAGTCATGTATGGGTTTTTGTATACTTTGTAACGACCGTTTAGAGCCCCTACTTTTTGTACACCAAACGCATAGTTTGCAGCACTTACATCACCATCACTATCAGCAGCGTATCCTGGGATACTTTCTAAGATAGTACCTACAGCTGGAGAACATACTAAGAAGTTAGCTCCTCCACGTAGAGTTTTCTGGTGAATGATGTTAGATAGTTTTTGGATTTTAGTTCCTAAAGTTTGGAACCACTGTCCTTGGCTGTTATAGAAGCCTAGGTCTTCAGTAAATCCTGTTGCAGCAGCATTGATACCTTTGTTGTTAATAGCACTCCAGTACTCAGTACCTGCACCTGCAGATGATAATAACATATCAAGAATCTCTAAGTCGATTTCTAAAGAGATGTACTCACTTAAGATTGAAGTAAGTTCTGCTTCAGCATCGATTGAGTGATATGCATTCAAATCTTGTGCAAATTCTGGTGTCCATACTGCTTTCAATTTACGAGTTTTCGCAACGATAGCAGATGATTTCATTTGTACATTGATTTCTGGAATAGCGATTGGAGAGTTGTCTCCGTTGATTGCGTTATTTCCGTCTTCGAAATCTCCTCTAAACTGATCAGTTGGTTGTAGTTGGTAAGTAACTACAGCTCCAGTTGCTACGTTTCCTTTGTCAGCGTCTAAAGCAACAAATGTTACGTTATTAGCATCGATAGTAGTAAACTCAGGTACGTTGTTAGATGCATTTAATACTCCATTAGCAGATGCAATAGTAAATCCTCTTACTCCTGTTTCGTCTAAGTTAGGTAGGTCTGTTTTTGCGATAGCAATAGTAACATAATCACCAGCAGCTGCTGATGCAGAATAGTCACTATTGAAGTTCAAGTCAGCCCAAGTTGCAGCGTTTACAGTTCCAGATGCTCCAGCAGCTGATCCAGTGTTGTTGATTGAGTATCCAAATCTACCAGCACCATAAAAACCACCAGTGTTAGTGTTTCCAAAAGGCTCATTTCCACCTTGGTCACCATATAGTGAATCACCAGCAGTGTGTGTTCCTTTAGTTGTTCCGTATTGGAAATCTAGATAAAATACTAGTCCAGAAGGAAGATTCATTGGTTGTACAGAAACAAATTCTTTAGCAGCAATTTGTCCGAATACTTTACGTACTAATGGAAGAGCTACTCCAGCCCATTGCTCACCTACACCTGCAGTAAAAGTACCTTGAGATGCAGTTCCACCACCTGTTTGAGAAGTCTCAACAACTAGTTGTTTAGCTTGGCTTTCCAACAACATAGACATGTTGTTTTTGTTTGTTCCTTTAAGACCTTCTAAAAGACCTGTTTTTTCCCATTTGCCTGCAAGGCGCGCTGAATCACTCTGAAGTGATTGGTATGGGTTAGCGCTTTCTAATAAAGTGTTTAAACTCATTTTAATTAATTTTTAGCGATACCTGCTAGCTTTTGAAAGCGAGCAACCATATCGTTAGATTCTACAATTGGTTGTTTAACCGTTTTGTTGATAGTCCCTACAGCTTTTGAAGCAGATCCTTTAACTTCGTTAATTGATTTTTTAGGTGCAGATTTAATACCTTCACTTAAAGTGTCAAATACTAGTTTAGTTTCTTTTACTGTTGTAGCGTTATCAAACGATTCTAAAACTTTTACTTTTTGTGCTTCAGATAAGTTCTTAGCTCTAAAAAGTTTATTTGTGTAGAGAAGTTTGGCGTTTAGAAGATTTACTTCGTTAAGTTCAGCTCTAAGTTTATTAACTTCTTCTAGTGCTTCTTTAACTTCTTTATCTTCGTCTTTAGCTTCCTCTATTTTGTCATCTTCTTTTTTAGAAGCTTCTTCAATAGATTCGTCTTTTTTGTCTTCACCTTTAGCTTCATCCAATTCTAATTCTTCAGCGATTTCAACATCAGCATCAACATCAATTTCCATGTCGTCTGCATCCATTTCTTCTTCACCTTCTTCAGAATCAAAGTCATCACCTGGCTCCAATTCACCGTCACTGACCATATCTTTGATTACATCTTCGATAAACCCTTTAAGGTCATCTTCTGACATATCTTCTAAGTCAATTTCTTCGTCGTCTAAGGAGATTTCTCCTTCGTCTTCTACATCGATTTCTCCCTCTTCGTCTTCGTCTGCTTCCTCTATGCTGTCATCTTCTTTAAGTTCGTCTTTAGAGTCCTCTTTAGATTCTTCTATTTCCTTACCTTCTTCGATTTCAGATTCAAGTTCAGCTAACATTTCGTCGAGTTCTTTTTCCTCTTCCTGGATAGTAGTTTGACCTACTTTAGCAGGAGTTGGATCTAATGATTCGCCACTCTTACGATCGTAAGAAGGTGCGTCCATTTCTTCAACCTTGTCTTTAGAGTCTTCTTTTTTACCTTCATCTAGATCTTCATCCTTATCCATTTCCTGGAGTTTAGCTGAAAGCATATCTTTGATGTGTGGTGTAAAAGATTCTTCTAGAGCGGCTTTAGCATTAGCGATAGCAGTGTCCTTAATGGTTTTTGCGTCCGCAATTGCTTCTTTAAGCATTGTTCTGTTAGACATCCTAAATTTGTTTTTGGAAATACACTAATTAAGTAGTGTAATAATGGTTAGTTTTGTTTTGATGACATATAAGTAAATGCCATATTGTATGATGATACGTATATTAAAAGATACTAAAATACAAAAAAACCCCACATTACTGTGAGGTTAATCTTCCTGCCCATCGGTAGCGTCCGTTGGAATTATCTTAAAATATAGGGCAAGTGCCTTTAGCACATAGTATTTCCCTAATTATCTCATCAACTTTACCATATTGGTATGTTGAATTGTTTATGGATTCGTTAAGTGATCTAGTTTCAGCCATCCAAGATCCTGGGTTAGAGGGTGTTGAAACAAAGTCCCAACATAATAACTCAAAATCATCTTGTACTTCTAAAGTTTCACCTATTTGTTTAACTGATCCCATACCACGAGATGATACACCTACTGTGATACCATTTTCAATTAATGCTTTTAAAATGTTACCTGATGGTGTTGGTAGTATTTCTATTTTACCCATAACGTGATCACCATCCCATTTAGCGGATTTAATATTATGTGATACGTTTTGTAAGTTGATTATTGATGATTCTGGGTGATCGAGTTCTCCCAATGCTCTGTTTTCTTTGATGAGTTGAGCATATTTGTTCATCTCACGCTCCCAAAGTTCTTTTGGATAAACACGACTATTACCATTTTCTTGGTTAACAGTAGTTAAAATACCTTCAACTACCATATTACCACTACCACCTCGATTTTCAACCAGAGATGAGACCGGTTGAAACAACGAAGTTTCTATAAGTACGGATTTTGACATCTTAAATTTCGGTTTCGTCTACGATTTCAACTTCTACTCTTTTGTTACCTGTAGCTTTTTCATACATTTTATTGTATTTACCTTTAGCTTTTTCAAGTAGTTTTACTTCTTTACGTAGTTCTTTTAGTTTACCTTTATCCATCAACGCCGCCATAGCTTCGTTTTCGTCTAACATACTAAGTTGTTCGTTACGTTTTGAAATTTCTTCGTCGATAGCAACTATTTTAGCTTCTAAAGCAACACCAGTACCTACTTTATCTATTCTAGATAATGTTTGTGCTACGCTTTCTTTTTTCACTTTACCGCTTTTATCTTTTACTTCGTCTTTTTCTTTCTCTTCTTCGAGTTCTTCACTCATGTCGTACTTTTCATCACGCATACCATCTAAGTATCCTTCTTCTTCAGCGTCGGTTCTAGCGTCTTCATCCATCGGCATATCTTCATCGTAGATGCTTTCATCCTCGTTCATCATACTATTGATTACTTGAGCTTGTTGAGCTGCTATAGAGTTTGGATTACCTGTAGTTACTACCATACCACCCATAAGTGATTCTTTGACTAACGCTTTTAGTTTAGTACCATATCCACTTGAGGCATGATCACCTGCTGCTTCTTCTTGTACTGGTTCTACGTATCCAACACCTTTTTCTCCAAACTGTCCTTCTTTAACATAGTGTAAAGAATCTTTAGTTAGATTTTTAGCTACTACTTCACGAACTTCTTCTAAAGTTTTAGATGGGTTGTTTTTTGATTCAAAGTAAACACCATTCATAAACTCTTGTCCGTTTAGGTTATCAATGTTTTTTGTATCGCTATAGTCGAATCCATGTGATTGAACTTCTTCAACCTCTTTAGTTACTTTTTTCTCTTCAATTTTAGCTTCTTCAGCTAGAAATGCTTTGAATTTTGTAGTATAATTTTCTTCAGGAGCTGATTCCCACTTATTTACTGGTTGTAAATCAACATAGTTCTCGTTTAGTTTTTCTTTACTCATCTTTGTCGGGTGTTAATAATATTTTTATATCGTTGAGATAATCTTGTATTAAATCTGTTCCATATACTATAGCAAACTTATCTGGATTATCTCTATAGTATGCTATTGTTTCTATTTTAGCTTTTCTGATGGTTTTAACTACATCAACTAACTGTTTTTCAATATCAGAAAACGCATCGATACGTTCTTTTTGAAACTTTTCAGCTTTTGCTTGATCGTTTTCTGTTATTCTATACTTATACATATTAGTCTAAATCTCCTTCGTCTTCTGAAAAACGTTGTTCTATGTCACTAATAAGGGATTCTAAAGTATTATCATAGCTATTAGAACTAGAACCAAAGTTAAATACTTCGTATGCTTCTGCTCCTCTTAGTTCTTCTGGGAATACATCACTTATTATCTGTTTAGCTTCGTCTCCTAATTGAGCAGCTCTATCTAATATATTTTGTAAGTCCATCAAGGCTTCTTGTTGATCTCCATTTAAAGCTTCACTTAAATCCTTATCTTTCTTTTTAAGTTTAAAGGCATATGGTGTGTTGTAAGCACCAGCACCACCAGATGTAGACATTTCGTCTATATCAGCAGTTTTACACTTTTTTTCTAAAATACGTTCACGTATTTCTTTTTTTAACTCAGATTTTTTCATTTAGTAAGTTTTATTTCTTTAATCAACTCATAATACTGGAGTAAATCTACTAAGTTGTCTGTATTTACTTTATCAGTTTTCTTAAGTTCTGTAAGTAGTTTAGAAACTTCTACTAATTTGATTTTTACAACTTTATCTTTAAGAGTTTTAGCTTCAGTTAATACTGCATACTTAAGCTCTTTAATTTTTGAGTTGTAAAAGTTTCGTAGTTTTGGAGTTGAATCTACTGATTCAATAAACTCTTTAAGAACTGACTTCTGATCGTTAGATAGATCATCATATTTGTCGTTAAACTTTTCTAAAAGAACTTTGTAGGTTAAGATTCTTGTATCTTTATCGTATGTTTGGAATTCACTTAAAACATCGTTTTTAACCTCATCAGATGCTACTGATTTAGTTAGGTGTTCTAATAAATTTACTTTATTATTTACAATCTGTTCTGTATCCGTTATGTTTTTTGAATTTTGAGATTCGATTAACGTATAGATTGAAGCAAATTGTGTATAGTTTTTTACTTTAGTAGCAAAGAATTCGTTTATGTTATATAAACTTTTAATTTCCTTGATTAAGTTGTATTTTTCTTTACGTAATGTAGAACGATTCAACTTGGTTGACTGTTCTAATACAGTAGAAATGAAGGTAGATGCTTGATTTTCACTTAAGACTTTTGATTTAGTTATACTTTCGTATAACTTAAGTTCCTTACCTAGTTCACTTTTAAAGAAGTACTTTTTTAATAAGTCAACAGATGGTGATTCACCGTCTTTAAGTGTATCTGCCGTGATCTGTCGTACGAGTAATTCAAATAGGATACCCGTATTCTTATACTTTGAATGTTTGATGCGCATCAAATATATATTTAGTTATAAATATTAACCTTTAAGTTGAGATTCGTCTAAATACGATGGGTTTTTAGATTTCTTTTCAACTGTTACTTTCTTTTTATCCATTCCCTCAAATAGGTGTTGGTTTTTTATGTAAGTGGTTTTAGCATCTTCTAGTGCTAATGGACCACCTTTGAAGTTAGGTTTAATAGAGTTACTTTCGTTATCTTTATTTTGTGAACCTAATCTGTCTTTACCGAAGTTTGAATCTTGTTTATTACGACGTGTTTTGTCTTTAGGACGACCTACATCCTCTTTATCGTTGTTGTAACCAATAGGTACGTTTCCTGGATCACTGTATGATCTACCTTTACCATATAGTGAGGCTAGATCATGTGGGGTACCATACGATTTACCTGTTTCAACTGGGTCATTACCTTCTTCCTCTATTTGTTTTAATCTGAATCCACGTTTAGTATCTTCCCTGATTAAATCTCTATACTCATCATATTGGTCTTCACTAAAATGGAATACATTATCATAGATCCAATCTGTTGGTAATAGTTTTTGATCTAACATTTGTTGTGCTAGTTCAGTTTTAGATTTTAATAGTTCAATCTTTTCTTGATCGTATATGATACTAGGTGTAGTCATTTCTAATGAAAAGTTAGTCAACCCTTCATCTCTATATCCTTGAGCATATAGGTGAACTAATGCTATTTTATTAAGTTCAGATATAAGGATTCGTTGTATACGATCTATAGTACGAGCAAACCTAATATCCTCCGCTGCTAATGTTGCTTTACCTTCTAAATCGGCTTCATAACCTAAAAATGCTTTAGGTACTTTTAGGGCAGCAAATAGTTTATCTCTTAAATATTCTACATCTTGAATACCATCATATGTTAATCCAGGTGTAGTTTCAATACGAGTTGATGTATCATTACCACGTACAGGAATATAAAAATCCTCTAACATATTTTGCATGTTATACTTTAAGTTATATTGTCCTGTTTTTGGATCAACATAAGGAGTACGTTTTAGTGACGATACTGTTTTTTGCATAAACGCATCTATTTCGTTTGGAGGTATAGCTCCAACGTTAACGTAAAAAGTGCGTTTTTCTGGGGCTCTAACGATTCGATGTACTAACATAGCGTCTTCCATGAGAGCATATTGTTTGTATAGTTTACGCGCTGGTTCTACGTAAGAACGGCCGTAAGGTAGGTAGTTAACATCCGATATAAGTCTAAAATGAGCCATTTCATAATTATCAAATCTAATAACGTTTGGAGATGGAGTTTGACTGGGTGCAGTATAGTAACCTGAGTCACCACCTGTAAAACCATCTGGATTAAATTCAAATACTACTTCTTCTGGGTTTTCAGGGTTGAATCCTTCTTTACGTGCTATTTGAAATGCTGTATAAGGTCTAACGTTGTATACACCAAACTTTTCTGATATTTCCATTTTGAGGAAAAAATCACCATACTTACACATTTGACGAACCCAACTCCACATATTAAACTCAATGTTTAAAACATCGTAAAATAGGTTGTATAATATTTTTTGTATGTCTTCATTAGATGAACGTATGGATAATACTTCACCCATATCGTTTTTAAGTGTTGATTCGTCTGCTATAATATCTAATGCAGATGCTATAATAGCATCTTGATCCATTAAATCATATTCTGAATATAACTGAGTGCGTAAGTATTGGTAGTTCATATTGAACTGTGCCCCATATAGTGATGATGGGTTACCAGCGTATAATCTACCATACCTATCAACTAATGAATTAGTTTCAAACTCACCTGATGTTTGGATTGTATTTGTATCAATAGTTGTAATTTGATTCCCACCCGTATTGCGAATAATCACATCAGTTGAAAATAATCTTTTTAATCTTGGAAATAATCCTTTATCTGCCATCGCTGTTTATTATTATAAATATTATAAGAGCCAACCTATATCCTCTTGACCGCCTATCCCATTATCTAGTTTGTAGGGGTTTTCGTTACTTTGATTAACTGCGTTAAAACCACCTTGATATGCTACTTTATTTACTCCTATATTTGATAGTGAGGCCTTAGTTATATCCAAACCTCTTTGTCTAAATTTTAATGCTGTATCTCTAATATACATTGCCATACCAAACGCCATTATTAAATCATCGTTATAGCCAGTTTGTGCTTCTGCTTTACCATTCATCCAAATAAAAACTTTCATCTCTTCAACTAATCGTTTGGATTGTATTGTAACACTTCTATCAGTTACATACTCAACAAACTTTTGGATTACAACAGGTCTTGTTTTAGTTGACATAGTAAAACCAGCAGTCATCTTGCTATTATCCATATATGAGTCAAAATACGAATCAACACTTGCTTCTCCACGTTGTGTGTAGTAAAGATTTGCATAGTTTCTTTCTATTACTTGTTGTATAGTAGCCCAACCAATAGATGCGTTTTCTATTACTAGTAAAGCGTTATTATATTCGGTTGCTAGCCCAACTAAAAAATTACCAAAATCCTTAGTTGATAAATGGCCTCTATATTCTGCTATTTGGGTATTACTTTCAACATCCATAACATGAGCAGTAGAAAAATCTCTTCCATCTCCTCGAGCAACGTCTGCTGTTATTATATAATCTTTAGTGTAATCAGCGTATTCCCAAATCCATAGGTTTTCATCTGTACCTCGTTTTTCAACTGGGTCTTTCGCTGTATTATTATTTATGTAATCAATATACTCACCATAAAATACAGTATTACCTGATGATGAAAAGTCACAATCACACTCTTGTGCTGCTAATCTAGGATCACCTAATAGTTCATCTTGTTTATCCCTCCATGATTGATCTCGTTCTGGGTGGAGATTCCAAGGTAGTTTAATAGGTAAAAAATCGTTTTGTGCTGCTTCTGCTTTAACCCACATTTGGTGAAACCAGTTACCAGTACCATTTGGTGTAGATAATACTATAGCACCACCCCCCGTTGCTAAAGTTTGTTGTGCGGAAGCCCATGTTTCGGCTACGTTTTCAACGAATGCGGCTTCATCGATAATCAACAAAGAAACGGCTTCTGATCTTGCGGCATCTGGTGAAGATGATTTTGCTAATATCCTTGATGAGTTAGATAACTTAAGTGATAACTTATTGTTTTCTATAGATGGAACCTTTAACCAGCTGGGTAGGTTCTCATACATAAACTGCACTTTCTGTACTAAGTTTCTGGCTGTTGCTTGTGTAGTGGCTAAAGCCATTACTGTTTTATTCTCATGAAATGTCATTAACCATAAAGCGTAACCTGCAGATAGGGTTGATATACCTAACTGTCTAGATTTTAATATAATAGAATAGGGGTTTTTATCTATTAACTGTAATGCTTTTTCTTGAAATGGGTAGAGACTAAATAATATTTTACCTCGTTGTGGGTGAGAGATATAGCAGTATTTTTTAAAGAAATGTACTGGGTTATTAGCGCATTTTATGTATTCCGCCTTTATTATTTCGTTTATACTTAATTGACCCATATTACTACAATATAGTTAATATTACCGCTCCTATTAGAACAGCTGTCCCACCTAGTTTAAATAGTTGGGTTTTGGCTTTTTGTTTTTTTAAATCAAGTTGTAGTTGTTTGGAAAGGTCTTTTATTGATGAAAGTTGTTCAGTTTGTTTACCCATAATACTTTCATAATTCCCAATAATATCATTCTTTTTTAGGATAATACTATCTTTAAGGGATATCTTTGATTCTAAAACTTTTATTTGATCTTTAGATAAAAACAATTCTTCTTTAGATGCATCACCTTTAATTAAATCTTCAATAACTAATCGGGCGATATCATATTCAAGTTCAATTGTTGTATCTTGAGAGTAACCAACGTTCAAGTTCAGAATCATTAAGATCAGTAATTTGCTGTAAATATATTTCATATGATCTGATTATTGATTTTCTTTTATCTTCTATATTTGTTAATTCTAAATCTAAAGTATCAATTTTATCTTCTAAGGCTAATACTTGTGATTTTAAACCTATATTATTAATGTTTATACTATCTATTTCAGTCTCTAACTTAGTAATTGTATCTTCATATTGTTTAATATATAAAGGATCATCAATAAAAATTTCATAATAATTAAAACCTATTGATATTAATAATAGTACTAATAGAGTATACTTATTAAATAATTTCACTTTCTAATTTTTTAATTTCAGCTTTTGCTTCTTTTTTCAAATCAGTTAATCTTTTTAGCTGTTTTTTAGCCGCATTTTTTTCATCATCACCTTCAGCTGATTTAAAGGCTTTAAGTTCAGTCTTCATATCAGCTTCGATTTGTTGTAAAGCTTTAATCTTAGCATCTAAACGTTTAGTTTTTGAGGCATTTTTTCTAGCACCTTTCGTTGCTTCTTTATCACCTTCTTCATCATCGATTTCTGATATTTTGATTACATCATCTTTACCAGCTGATTTCTTAGCTGCATCTATTGATGATTGATCACTTTTATCCGCTTGAAATGTAGCTTCTTCTAAAGTAGATACTATTTGCTCTTTGATGTATGATTTTAATTCTGAACGTTTCATTTATTATATTTTGTTATAAATATTATTAAGATATGGCTTCTTCGATTTGTTTGATACGTTGTTCAGTAGTACCACTAATTTCAGTTACGTTATCTATTCTATGACCCCATCGTTTTAATAAATTCATAATACTAAAATCAATAACATCTCTAAAATGTTCATTAGTTTCTCTAACCCCATTGTCTTCAATGTCTAAACCTTGTGGGGAAATATAAAATATATGATCATAGTCTCTTAAGAACTGAATAGCATATTGTTCAAATGATTCATATTCTACTTGATCTATTGATTTAGCTGTTTGAGTAAAAGCTAATACATCTATGATAGTTCTATCAGTTATAATATTATCTTGCATTAACTCAGCACATCGTTCAGCTAAAAATACAGTTTGACCTTTTAATGTAGAATCAGTATTTAATGGAATACCTAAATTCATCAAATATTCACTACGTTCAGTAGCAAAATTATAATCTTTAAATTGATCTAATTGCTTTAAAGCATTTACTA
>ENA-ORDA01000280-ORDA01000280.1-marine-metagenome-genome-assembly--contig:-NODE-280-length-53806-cov-9.646615_pt1 | contig 53806 bp, 51 predicted proteins | sample MGYA00237778_ERZ508506 | MGnify/ENA primary metagenome ERZ508506 (study PRJEB26177, sample SAMN06267891) | marine metagenome | isolation source: Monterey Bay, California, USA | place: Pacific...
GATAGCTGCTAATGAATCACCATCAGAATCTACTAACTTAATAGTATCGAATGAGAAGATATCTGGTTTATCTAGTGTTACACTACCATCACTATCAGGAGTAATTGTCTGAGTACGAGATGTTAATGTCTTAGATCTAACTACTCCAGCTGATTTATTAACGTAAGCTAATACTTCATATGGGTTCTGACTTACTGCAGCTCCTGTAATATTAGCTGATTGAGTACCAGCACCGGATACTGATGCACCTGTATCTATATCAGAGTCAGCAGCACCCATTACCCACAGTGAAGTATCAGAGAAAGTCTCTCCAGTAGCTGTTAATGAGATAGTAGCTTGGCCAGAAGAGTTTGTCTGAGTAGAAAAACGTCTTTGTACTGTAAGTGAGATATCACTTAGTGATTGTGGTCTTGATTTAGGAAGATCAAATAGTAGATTACTACTAGCAGCGTCTTTTAGAACCGCTTTGTTTATCTCTAAGATTAGATTAAAAAAGTCTGTATTGCTAGTACCAATTGATTTAACATCAGAGAAGTTCTGACCTGAATTCATAGCGATGTCAAAGAGATATAGTCTATAGTTAGCACCATCTTCCTCTACATGTCTAACTCGTGCTGTACCAATAGTTGACCCACCGTGAGTAACTGCAGTACGCAGATTCATCTGTTGGAATTCATTGATGTTTGGAACACCTTTGTTTGCTGCTGAAACCACAATGTAGTTACCGTATGCTGCTGCAACAACTTGATTAGTGCTATCTTTTTCTACTATGACAACTTTAGGTTTTAGATCTTCTAAATAGAACTCATATTCACTAAGTTTGTAAGAAGGATTTAACGGAGCAGCAGACATATAACTTGAAACAGCTAAAAAGGCAGTTGCCATTTCTGGACCATTAGGTAAAACTATTGCTGCTCTATCTGTTTTAAGAATTCCATTTCCTGATAATTGACTAGAAATATTATAAACGTGTTTTTTTAATTCTGAAAATTTTAGGGGTTTACTGTTATCTGAAGTAATAGCAATGTCGTCATCTTTATTATTATTTATTAAGTCACGTATAGTTTTCTTCATTTTAAAAAAGCCCAACATTTCAATTTAAAATTAAAGTTAACAACTAAAATATTTAAAGTGCAAATTAAATAATATTAAAAATATTTATTAAATAGACTTAAAAAGAAAAGAGGCTATACAGTTTTATTGCTTATTAGTTTTTAGAGATTTTAATATGTTTAATGACATGCTTTTGTCAGAACTGCTTATTTACTTGGTGGGTTTAATCAGCACTGGTGTTGTAGCAGGATTAATTGCAGGCTTGTTCGGAGTAGGTGGCGGGATTGTAATTGTTCCTATTTTATTTTGGATATTTACTTCTTTAAATTTTCCAGAAGAAATATTAATGCATATGGCCATTGGTTCATCTTTAGCAACAATTATTCCTACCTCCATTGCTTCCGCCAGAGCACACTATAAAAGAGGATCAATAGACATTGACGTATTAAAAAAATGGGGATTTGGAATATTTTTAGGAGCTCTTATAGGAGGGTTTTCAGGAAAATTTTTCAGTGCAAATGAACTCAAATATCTGTTTGCATGTATTGCTTTTATTGTTGCTTTAAACATGTTCATCAAGAAGCCTTTGAAATTCAGTAATAGATTGCCCAAATCAAGAATTATTAATACGCTCATATCTTTCGTAATTGGATTTATGTCAACTTTGATGGGTGTTGGAGCAGGAACTATAGGGGTTCCTTCTTTAGTTTTGTTGTCTATTCCAATACATAGGGCTATTGGAACAGCCGCAGCGCTAGGTTTATTTATATCTATCCCTGCCACTTTCGGCTTAGCCTTCTCCGGTTTCGACGTGCCTAATAGACCTCCAATGAGTATAGGTTACGTAAATGTAATAGCATTTTTGATAATGTTTCCCTTGACTGTCTTTTTTGCGCCAATAGGGGTAAAAATTGCTCATCTTATAAATCAGAGAGTATTAAAAATCATCTTCGGTGTTTTCTTAATTATTACATCCACAAAAATGTTAATATCCATATTGTTTTAATAAAAGTTTTGAAGCTGGGGTTAGTTCATCATCGTCTTTGTTGGTTTCAATTTTCAAGGCTAGTTTTTTCCCAAGTTCTACACCCCATTGATCAAAGCTATTGATATTCCATATAAAACCCGACGCGATTGTTATATTTTCGTAAAGTGCTATTAGTTTTCCAATTGAAAAAGGGGTGTTTTTTTGCCAACTAATAATTGTTGAAGGTCGACCACCTGGAAAGTTTTTGTTTTTGTTGATTAGGTCTGCGCTTCCTTTAGCTAAAGAGTCAGCTTGAGCTAATGCGTTTGTTATTAAATAATTGTGTTTTTTAGTTTTTTCTTTGGTCATTTGTTTATTTGAGCTTTGAAGTGGAAGCAAAATATCTAGGGGTATTACTTCTAAGCCTTGATGTAGAAACTGAAAAAAACTATGCTGAGCATTAGTTCCAACCTCTCCCCAAATTAAAGGGCTTGCAGCCATTATTAATTCTTTACCTTCAATATCAACTCCTTTTCCATTACTTTCCATTTCTAATTGTTGAGCCCACGAAGGTAGTTTTGCCAGTCTGCTGCTATATGGAATAATACAATGACTGTTACGATTAAGAAAATTTCGGTTCCAAATTCTTAACAGTGCTAAAATAATCGGAATATTGTTTTCTACATCTTCATTAATGAAGTGTTCATCCATCATTCTAGCACCATATAAAAAATCTTTAAAATTATTCTCTCCAATGCTTAACAAGATGGGCATAGCTACTGAAGACCATAAAGAATATCTCCCTCCAATATTTTCAGAAAAATAGAATATATTTTGATTGTTAAAGCCCCATTTAATTGCCTTATCAATAGAGGATGTTATTGCTACCATTGAATCATTTATTGATTTGTTTGCTACGGACAGCCAATTTTTAGCAACTTTAGCGTTTTCTAATGTTTCTAAAGTACCAAAACTCTTAGTTGTTATTATAAACAGGGTTTTTAAAGGATTACATTTTTCTAGAACATCGCTCATATTTGTTGGATCAATATTCGAAACATAAAAAATTTCAGGGCCTTGATGAAAATCTTTTAATGCTTGATTAATCATCATTGGACCCAAGTCTGATCCGCCAATACCAACATTAACAATGTATTCAAATTTTTTTGAGGTTAAAATACTATTTGTAAACGTAACTAGCTTCTCCCATTCTTGTGTATTAAACCTTTCAACTTTTCGAAGGTTCAAATGGTCTACAGATCTATTTTCTGAAAAATTTATTTTTGAACCTGAGGCCATTGCCTTTATTTTTTCTTTTATATTAGATTTTTTAGCAAGTTTTATCAGGTCATCTTTGATTTCTTTGTCTAATGATTGTCTGGTAATATCAACATTTAGATCACCAAGATTAAATTGAAAATCATTTAACCGGTCTTCGTCTGAAAGTAATTTATTAATGTTTTTAAAATCTTTATATTTTAGTTTTTCATTCAGAGTTTTTGTGATTGGGTTTTTAGCTAATTGCATAATTTTATTAATACTTTTTGTTTAATCTGATATTACATTGATAAAAATTTATACCATAATTATACAATAAATAGGATACAAAATCATCATGAGCTTTAAATCAATAAGTATTTTTTTTAATTTTTTAATTTTTATATTCATAACTTCTCCAAGTACCGCAAGTTCCATAAAATTTAATGGTCTTGTCCTTTCTAATTTTTGGATTAAGGAAACAATTGGAAATCACAAAATAACTTCAGGTTACTTAACTATTGAAAATAAGAATAATTTTGATGAACGTTTAGAGTCAGTAACTTCTGAAATATCAGAGAAAACTCAATTACATAATATGGTTGTTAAAAATGATATTATGAAGATGGAAAATCTTAATAACGGAATAGTTATTAAAGCTAAATCAAAAATAGATTTAAAACCTGGAAATTACCATATTATGTTCATGAAATTACATAATCCTCTAAAAATTATGAATAAATATAAAGTAACTTTAAAGTTTAAAAATGCTGGTGCTGTTATTCTTGAGATGCCTGTTCACCAAAAAAAATCAAATAATAATGCTAAACATCATAATCACCATTGAGCATTATTTTATAAATATTAAAAGTACTATTTTCTAGGAGTGGCTGTCTAATTAGAATAAATTTCTTTATTTATAAAAAATATAAAAATAAATAGAAAATTATTAATAATATTTATTGATATTTAGAATATTTTTTTTATTTTGTCCATTTAGGAGTAATTTATGACAAATTCAAAACATCCAGAAACCCTAGCTTTGCATGCAGGTTGGAGGGCTGATGAAACAACAGGGTCTGTTGCGGTTCCAATTCACCAAACTACAAGTTATCAATTCAAAAATACAGATCAGGCAGCTAATTTATTTTCTTTGTCAGAATTAGGTAATATTTATACAAGAATTATGAATCCCACTAATGATATTTTAGAAAAAAGAGTTGCTTCATTAGAGGGAGGTGTTGCTGCTTTAGCCGTTTCTTCAGGCCAAACAGCCTCAGCATTTGCAATTCAGAACCTTGCTAAAGCTGGTGACAATATTGTCAGTTCTACAGATTTGTATGGAGGAACATGGAATCTTTTTGCTAATACTTTAAAAGATATGGGAATTGAAGTAAGGTTTGTCGATCCAGAAAATCCATCAGCTTTTGAAGAGGCCACAGACGATAGAACGCGAGCTTATTATGCCGAAACCTTGCCAAATCCAAAGTTGAAAGTCTTTCCTATATCAGAAGTGAGTGCCATTGGAAAAAAATATGGAATACCTCTTATTGTAGATAATACAGCTGCTCCAATAATCTGTAAACCCATAGAACACGGAGCTGCTATCGTTGTATATTCTCTAACTAAATATATTGGTGGTCATGGTAACTCTGTTGGGGGGATGATTGTTGATGGAGGTAATTTTGATTGGGAAGGGGCTGGCAAGGATAGGCAACCTGCATTAAATACGCCAGATCCTTCTTATAATGGAGCAGTGTGGGTTGATGCAGTTAAACCTTTAGGTCCAATAGCTTATATTATTAAAGCAAGAGTAACTTTGTTGCGTGATCTTGGAGGAGCTTTAAGTCCGTTTAATGCTTTTTTAATTTTACAGGGACTTGAAACGCTTAGTTTAAGGATGAAAGCTCATTGCGATAATGCATCAAAGGTTGCAAATTTTCTAGAAAAACATAAATCAATTAAAAAGGTAATTTATCCAGAATTGCAAAGTGGCAACTCTAAAACATCAGCTGATAAGCATCTCCATGGAGGATACGGTGGGCTAGTAGGTTTTGAGCTAAGTGGAGGGCTTCAGGCAGGGAAAAACTTTATTGATGCTTTAGAATTATTTTATCACGTAGCAAATATAGGTGACTCAAGAAGTTTGGCAATTCATCCTGCAACAACAACACATAGTCAGTTATCAGCAGAAGAACAGTTCAAAACTGGTGTTTCAGAGGATTATGTAAGGCTATCTATAGGAATAGAGCATATAGACGATATATTGGCTGATTTAACAAAGGCCTTAGATAAATCTGAAATATCATAAATAAATAAAAATTTAACTTTTAAAAGCTAAGAAAATGATTTCTTAGCTTTTTTTTTAATTAATGTTTATTTAATCAATTAAATATTATAATAATGCTCTAAAATATGAAGAGAGAATATATTTGCTTTTTGATAATAAATTTTCAGTCGCACCCATGATGGACTGGACAGACCAGCATTGTAGATATTTTCATAGACTTATATCTAGCCATGCTGTTCTTTATACTGAAATGATTTCTGCTGACGCTTTATTATTTGGTCCAAGGGAAAAACTACTAAGCTTTAATAAAGAAGAGTTACCTTGTGTTCTTCAACTAGGAGGAAATAACCCTGACAAACTATCTAAAGCTGCAAAGTATGGACAAGATAATGGATATTCTGAGATTAACCTAAATATTGGTTGTCCTTCCAATAGAGTCCAGAATGGTTCATTTGGGGCTTGTCTAATGGAAACCCCAAAATTAGTTGCCGAGTGCGTAAAAGTCATTCAAGAGAATTGTCAAATACCAGTTACTATTAAATGCAGGATAGGTATAGACGACATGGATGAAATTAAAGGTTTAGACGATTTTGTTGATGAAGTTTCTTTATTAGGGACTAAATTATTTATTATTCATGCTAGAAAGGCCTTACTAAACGGCTTAAGCCCAAAACAAAATAGAGAAATACCGCCTTTAAATTATCCAAGGGTAGGATCTTTAAAAAAAAGAAGACCAGATTTAAAAATTATAATTAATGGTGGCATTCAATCAATCGAAGATGGCAACGAAATAATTCTTAAGCATAACCTTGATGGATTTATGATTGGAAGAGAAGCGTATAAAAACCCTTATATATTATCAACTGTAGACAGAGACGTTTTTGGCAAAGATGTAAAACAAAGAACAAGATACGAAGTAGCAATGAAAATGGCTGATTATATAGATAATTATATGAAAAAAGATGGTTCTCAGGTACACGCAGTTACTAGACACATGTTAGGATTATATAATTCTTTGCCTGGTGCTAAAGATTGGAGAAGAGTTTTAAGCGAAAATACAAAATTTTCTAAGAATGGAGACGTTTTAAGACTTGCAACAGACAATATAGAAGATGTAATACATAGAAAGAATTTAAAACTAGCCTAGGAGACTAAAGTTGGAAGAAGTTAACAAAAAAGAAGGTTATAGATCTATTCTAGAGATGGGGCCTTTGTTATTGTTTTTTGGTGTAAATTATTTTTATGGAATTATGGCAGGTACTACCGTTTTGGTAATAAGCACTTTGTTGTCACTTGCTCTTTCATGGTATTGGTTCAAAAATATTCCAATGATGGCAGCCGCTGGATGTGTAGCAGTTGTATTTTTTGGTGGCTTAACAATTTTTTTTGATGACGACTTCTTTATTAAAATAAAACCAACTATTGTTTCAATAATAATAGCTGGCGTTCTTGCTTCTGGTAAGATTTTAGGAAAAAATCCACTTGCAGCTATTATGAAATCAGCGGTTAGCCTTTCTCCAGAAGGATGGAATAAGTTGACATGGTTATGGGTAGCTATGTTTATAATAATGGCTATTGCAAATGAAATTGCATGGAGAAGTTTAACAACAGATCAATGGGTTTCTTTCAAAGCTTTCGGAATACCAGTATTATCTCTTGGTTTTGGCTTGTTATCTTTACCCATAATGCAAAAACATCAAATTAAAAAAGATTAGTTTTTATCTTTTATAGATTGGAGTTTTTTTGAAAGCTCTAATTTCATGGGTGAGTTTATTGGAAGTCTAGATAAAAGTTTTTTCCAAGACTCAGTTGCTTGTTTATTATTCCCTTCAGTAAATGCGTCAAGGCCTTGAAAAAATAGAGCATCTATATTGCTAGAATCTAAAATTAAAATTTCTGCGATAAGGTTTTTAATCTCTGATGTAAAGTTAGGTTTGACAGAGGGGGGTAATAATTCTTTTAATAACATTTGTTTTAAAGCTATGTTGTCAGGACTTATTTCGATTGCTACTTTTATTGCATCAAGGGCCTTTTCTCTATTATTTAAAACTTTGTATGATCTAAATAATTTTAACCATCCATCTAAATCCTGTTTAGACTTTGTTAGACGATCAGCAAGTTGATCAACCATCTGATTTATCTTTATTTTTTGGTTTTCTTCAGATGAATTTAAAATATCTTGCGTGATGGAGCTTTTATAATTTAAGTTTGTTTTAAATTTGTTTTCCAAAACTTTATTACTAATGCCTAAATTTTTAGCTGCAGACCTTATATTTACCTCAAGATCATTTCTCCATGTATCTGTGCTTTTAGTGATTTTGTATAGTTCAACCCATATTTTGAAAGCTTCTTCTTCATTTCCAATTTGAGATTGAGCTAGTCCATTTAAAAATTTTGCACCTGGATCAAAGGGGTCTTCAATTAAGGCTTGATTTATTAGGTTTTGTGCCTTTGATGTTACTTGACCATCTGCTTTTTTAACTATTGCTTGAGCCAACAAAGATTTTAATTTTGGTGTGCTTTTTATAGATAATATTTTTTTTAAGCTAGATATTTCAACGTCTGTTTTATTTATTTTTGATGCAGTAGACGCCAAATTTAAAAGAACATTTAGGTTGTTTGGATCGGCTTTAGACTTTGAAAGTAGTTCATTGAACATTTTAAGGTCTTTGATAAACGTACTATTTTTTTTATTTTTACTTTGGATTAATTTTAGTTTAGAGGCATTTAATTCTTCCATATTGATAAATGGATTACCAATTTTATAGTAGATACTAGAACTTAAAAAAAATATAAATAGAGAGACAATTACAAATAACAACTGAGGTGATTTCAATTTTACACTTTTACTTTGTAAATATTTTGTATGTTTTATATTTTGGAAAATATAAAGTATTGAAAGAATAGTAATAATAAAAATTATAACAAATAACATTGATTCTATTTCTATTTAAAACGACTTTTTTTTAAAATTTTCATAACCAAAAACAGACCCAATATCAAAATTATAAAAGGTAAAAACCATAATAATATTGTATTAGTTTTTAATGGAGGGTTTAAAAGTATATAATCTCCATATCTATCACTTAAATATTCATAAATTTCTTTATCTGTAGAGCCTGTCTCAATTTTTTCTTTTATTAAAATTCGTAAATCTTGAGCGATTTGAGAACTCGACTCGTCTATACTTTGGTTTTGGCATACAAGGCACCGAATATTCTGTCCAATTTCTCTTGTTTTATTTGTAACATAATTAGAGCTGACATTATTTTCTTTTATATTTATATTATTTTGAGCTGTGATAAAAAATAAAGAAAATACAAATATAAATAAATTTATTTTTTTTAACATTATATTATTTTTTTCTTATTAAAGGTAAAACTTCAGATTTAAATACATTATATAAAAGAGGTCCAGCATGACGGTAAATTATTTTACCATCAGTATTAACTATGAACGTTTCTGGTACACCGTAGACACCCCATTCTATGGCTATTTTGCCAAAGTCGTCTAATCCAATCTGGTCATAGGGGTTACCGTAATCTTCTAAAAATACCTTAGTATTTTTTACTTTATCTTTATAAGCAATACCAACAACTGGAATGGTTTTAGATAACTCTTCAATTAGTGGAGCTTCAACCCTACATGGTGCACACCAAGAAGCAAAAAAGTTAACCGCAAAAAAATTATTTTTATATTTATCAATATTTAAAGTTTGATTTTTACCTTTTTGTTGAAAAAAATCTATCCGTTTAATTTTTATTGTTGGTATTTTTTTTCCAATTAGTTGAGAATTAATTAAATTTTGATTTGAAGGATTTTTTTTAACTTCATACAATACTAATGCTGATACTGCCAATATCAAAGCAAATAATGTAAGAGGTAATATGTTAAAAATTATTATTTTAGATTTCATTTAAATAGCATTCTTTAACTTTTTTCTAGATTTTCTACTTTGTATTATCGACGCCAAACCGCCCAGAGCCATAAAACCCGCCCCTCCCCAAATCCACGAAATAAGAGGATTAAAATAGACACGTATTGACCATCCAGTTTCCTTGTTACCATCTCCTAATACTAAATACGTATCTCCCCATAAATCACTTAGAATAGCGGCTTCTGTCGTTTGACTTTTCTCAATTGGGTAGAAGCGCTTCTCTGGTTTTAATACGTCAATTATTTTTTTATCTTTTAGAAGAGTAAATGTAGCAGTTTCAGATTTATAATTTGGGCCAGATAAAGTTTCAAATTTATCAAATATTAATGATTTATTTCCAATATTAATTATATCCCCAATATTTTTTTTAACATTTAATTCAGTTTTATAAAATTGTTCTCCTGTTACACCTACTAAAAAAACAGCAACCCCGATGTGAGCAATATGTACTCCAAGATTATTTTTTGAAAAATACAAAAATATAGCTTTAAAACTGTTCAATTTTAAATTTGTAGCTTTAATTTGAAACGTTAAATTAACAATTACGCCTGTAAGAAGCCAAATAGCAAGAGATCCACAAATTATAGAAAACAAAGAAGATTCATCAATCATAAACAGTCCTAGCCCACCCAAAAGAGTAATTAAAAAAAGAAAAATCAGCCTTTTTGAAATTTGATATGGTTTTTTTATCCCCCAGTTTAGGAATGGAGCTATTGCCATTAATAAAATTACTGGGGCCATAATAGGTGCGAAGGTTGCGTTATAGTATGCAGGACCAATAGAAATTTTATTTCCATTAAATGCATCAAGAAATAACGGGTACAATGTTCCTATCAAAACTGTTGCTGCAGCTGTGGTAAGAAATAGGTTATTAATTAGAAGAGCGCTTTCTTTACTTATAATATTAAACTGAGTTTTATTTTCTTTAAATAGCGAGGTCTTAGTTGCGTATAATATTAAAGGACCACCTGTTGCAATTGCTAAAATAATTAATATAAAAAGTCCCCTTGATGGATCTGAAGCAAAAGCATGCACTGAAGTCAACAATCCTGATCTAACTATGAATGTTCCTAATAAAGAAAATGAAAAGCCTAATATTGACAGTAAAATTGTCCAGTTGATCAAAATAAACCTAACTTCTAGTATTCTTACAGAATGTAATAAAGCAGTTGCAATTAACCAAGGCATAAAAGACGCATTTTCTACTGGGTCCCAAAACCACCAGCCTCCCCATCCTAATTCATAATAAGCCCACCAACTCCCTAGTGCTATTCCAATTGTAAGAGCAGACCAAGCAATTGTTATCCAAGGCCTCATTTGGCGTGCCCATTCTTTATTAATTTCTCCAGTAATTAATGCTCCAACTGCAAATGAGAAAGATACTGATAAACCAACATATCCAAAATACAATAGTGGTGGATGTAGTGCTAAACCTGGATCCTGAAGTAAGGGGTTTAAGCCATTACCGTCTATTGGCAATACGTTAAGTCTTTCAAAAGGGTTTGAAGTAAATAAAATAAATGACAAAAATAAACATAAAATTATTGTCTGTATTCCAATTATTGAAGACAAAAGTTTATAAGATATTTGATGTTTTTTTCTAGAAACTAAAAATGTAAAAAACGATAATATTAATATCCATAACATTAATGAGCCTTCATGATTACCCCACGTCCCGCTGATTTTATAAATTAGAGGTTTAAGAGTGTGTGAGTTATCTGAAACAATTACTAAAGAAAAATCAGAAATTATAAAGCTATAAACGAGAATTCCAAATGAAAAGAGTATAAATACAAAATTAATGAAAGTACTTTTTACAAGAACGTTTATAGTGATATCATCGCTTTTTTTAATATTAAAACACCAGAAAAGGACTTGAAGTATTGAAGTAACAAACGTAAGTATCAATAAAATATGACCTATCTCAGGGATCATTTTTTTTCTCCCTGCCAAACCCCATTTTTAATAAGAGCGTCAGCTACTTCAGGAGGCATGTAATTCTCATCATGTTTAGCAAGAACTTCGCTTGCAATTAATTTGTTATTTCGAAACATACCTTCAACTACTATACCTTGACCTTCCCTAAATAAATCTGGAAGCGGTCCATCAAATAAAACCTCTATTTGATGACTTCTATCTGTTATATTAAATTTAGTAGTACCATCTTTTTTTATTACAGAGTTTTCAAGAACAAGGCCTCCCACTCTAATTTTTTTTTCTATATCTTGTTTGTTTTCATATTTGACTTTAATTTCATTAGGAGTGAAGAAATATATAATATTTTCTTCCAATGCCATTAATATAAGCTTAGTAGCTAAGCCAAGGGTTAATGTTATAAATACTATGATTATAAGTCGTCTGTATTTAGGGTTCATTGATTTAAATTTTTACTCAACTACTAAAATTAAGTGTTAGATTTAATTAGATAGTCTAGTAACTTTTTTGCTTTTTTTAATTTGTAAAAAGCTAGAAAAAGTAAATAAGCTAAACTAGATAGTGTTAAAAAATAACTAGGCCATATATAAATATTATAACCTTCCATAATCAAAGATATATTTTCCATATGCGGTCCTATTTATACAAATTCCCTAAGGTTTGATTTTAAAAGTAGAGCTTCACATTTTTTTTCTATTAACTTTGTCTTAACGTTAATGGTAATTATATATAAAGAAAATACACTAAACCCAGTTATCATGAGAATTAGTGGAAGAAGCATTTGATTGTCGATAGAAGGGCCCTCAAATCTTAGTATGCTAGATGGCTGATGTAATGTATGCCACCAATCAACTGAAAATTTTATTATTGGTAAATTAATAACACCAATAATAGCAAGAACAGATGCAGACTTTGAACCGTCAATTTTACGTTCGAAAGCGTTTGATAATAAAATATAACCAAGATAGAAAAAGAATAATACAAGCATCGAAGTAAGTCTTGCATCCCAAACCCACCAAGTTCCCCACATTGGTTTGCCCCACAATGATCCAGTTATTAAAGTTAATAGTGAAAACATTGCTCCAATAGGAGCAATAGAACTTGAAATTATATCTGCCAATGGATGTTTCCAAGCCAAATAAAAAACACAAGAAATGGCTAAACTGAGAAATAATAATGAAGCAAGCCAAGCTGAAGGAACATGAACATACATTATCCTAACGGCATCACCTTGTTGATAATCTTTAGGGCTATCGAAAAGTCCAAAATATAATCCTAATGTAATTAATATAACAGAAATGACGATTAAAAAAGGTTCGAGCCTGTTGGTAATTCTTTTAAATCTATTTGGGTTTGCTAACCAATCAAACATGTGTTTTGAACTTTCTTATATTAAATAATACTAACAAGTTTTTATCACATTTTTTTTCTAAGTAAACTTTAGTCATCTACCAATAGCAATTCTTACTAATAAGGCAGAAATAAATGGTGATATTACTAGATATATTAAAGTCAAAGCCATTAATAAAAACAAGTTGCCGAAAGGAGATTCACCTATTTTAACAGCTTCATTTATACCTACTCCAAAGATTAAAATAGGTATCATTAGAGGTATAATCAATATTGGTAATAAAATGTTTCCTCTCTTCGCTCCTAATATTAAAGCAGATCCATTTAATCCAATTAAAGAAATTCCTAGACCACCTATAGACATACTTAAAATCAACCAAGGTAAATACTTCAATTCCATACTTAACAAAATTGCAAATAATGGGGATGAGAGGATTGTAGGAATTAATACTATTAACCAATATGAAATACTTTTAGACAATAAAACTATTTCAAGTGGAACATCTGTTGTCGCAATTTGATCTAGCCAACCACTTTCGTAATCTTTCTGTAGTATTTTTTCTAGAGAAGGTAATATTGCTAAAATCAAACCAATCCAAATAATTGCATTAGATACATTACCTAGTTTTTCCTTATCTGGACCAATACCAAGAGGAAACAAAAAAATTATTAAAAGCATGAAACCAATAATAGAAATTAAATCAATTAAAGAACGTGAGTTTGTTAAGAAGTCTCTTTTCATATGAGCTATAAATATATAAGTCCAGCTTGAATGAAAGGATCTCATGTTATATTCCGCTTATTTAATAAGGTTAAATCTATGGTATTATATTTTTTTGCTAAAATATTTAAGTCATGACTGGCTATAACGACAGTACCTTTTTGTTTTAAAAACTTAGAAATTAATTTTTGAAATAATACACGACTTTGCTGATCTAATTCATTAGTAGGTTCGTCTAATATCCAAAAATCTATTTGATTGATAAACGAATAATACAATCTCGCTAACGCTGCTCTTTTTTTTAAACCCTCAGAACATTGAGATATGAATAAATTAGCATACTTATCTATATTTACGCTTTTAAGGGCTTTTCTTAAATTTTCTTCACTGGTTGACCATCCTTTTACAGCCACCCAAAATTTAAGATTTTCTATAATAGTTAAATCTGTTGATAAGCCGTTTTTAGTATCAATAAAAATTAATTTTTGAGACCATTCTTCTGTGCTTGAAAGAATACTTTTCTTATTTAGTTTTATTTTACCATTTTCTAGAGGGGTAAAGCCAGCTAATGCTCTTAATAGTGTCGATTTCCCAGATCCATTTTCTCCTTTTATGATTGTCACTAAACCAGTTTCTATCACAGAGTTAAAATCAGAAAATATAGTTCTGGAACCTCTTTGGATGGTTAAATTTTCTAAATTAATCATTGATAACTCAAATAAATTTTACTTTTATTTATATTTATACAATAGTTTTAGAAAAATCTTGTAACTTAAATGAGATTTTTTAAACTAAAATTTTATTAATTTTTATTTTCTGTAATAGCTATCAATACTTATAATGAATAAATGGATTTAGGCATGAAAAACGGACCTTTAAAAGGCATAAAAATTATTGATGCTTCTTCTATTTTGATGGTGCCGTATTGTACTAGATTACTTGCAGATATGGGCGCTGAGGTAATTAAAATTGAGACGTTAGAAGGTGATAACACAAGATATATTGGGCCTGGTGTCAATAAAGGAATGGGTGCTGTTTTTTTAAATATAAACAGAAATAAAAAAAGTATATGTATAGATCTAAAAACTCAAGATGGTCAATTAATCATTAAAAAATTAATAAAAAGTGCAGATGTTTTCGTTTCAAATATCAGAAAAGCCGCGTTGAAAAGAATTGGCCTTACACACTCAGAGTTCAAAAAAATTAATCCAAAAATTATTACTGCTAATGCAGTAGGGTTTTCTTCAAAGGGTCCTTATGCGGGATTACCAGCCTTCGATGATACCATACAAGCTGTAAGTGGAATGGCTGCTTATCAAAAAGCTTACTCAAGCCAACCAAGTTACACTGCAGGTGCAACAGCAGACAAAGTAACGGGATTAATGTTAGGAATGCAAATTGTTGCAGCATTATTTCAACGTGGAAAAGATGAAGAAGGGGTAGAATTAGAATTGCCTATGATGGAGACGATGGTGGATTTCTCTTTGGTGGAGCATTTATATGGTTATAATTTTATTCCTCCTAAAGCGCCTCCAATCTATCCAAGACAATCTTCTCCAAATAGAAGACCCTACAAAACATTAGATGGTTATATTGCTGTTCTTCCATATAGTGATGATCAGTGGCTAAGGTTTTTTAAATTAATTAATGAAGAACATGTTTTACAAGACAGTAGGTTTTCGTCTTTAAAGTCTAGAAATGAAAATATAGATCAATTGTATTCAATTCTTTCAGATGCTCTTGAAAAAGAAGATACTAACTATTGGATAATTAATTTAAAAAAGAGTGATATTCCAGCAATGAAAGTTAATTTTCCTGAAGATATTTTTGATGATGAACATTTGAAAGAAATAAAATTTTTTAAAACAAACAATCATCCAACTGAGGGCGAATTACTTTATCCAAGTATTCCTACTAGTTATAATGATGACATTGAAAATCAAACACTCCACGCCCCTAATCTTGGAGAACATACAAAGGAAATTTTGCTTAGTGTTGGATACTCTATTTCTGAAATTGAGAGTTTGGAATCTAGAGATATAATTAAAATTTAAATATGAATAAGGAAATATTATGAGAATTGAAAATATAGGCTTTATTGGTTTAGGTGCTATGGGCTCAGTAATGGCTCCATTGTTAGGACAATCAGATTATAATGTTTTTGGATATGACATTGGTTCAAAAATTGAAAAATCAACTGGGGTTAGTCAAGTACAGTCATTAAATGACTTGAAAAATATGGATGTAATAATTTTTATGCTTCCCAATAGTAAAATTGTTGCACAAGTTATAAATGATTTATTAGATATTAATACAAAATCAATTTTAATAGATATGTCTTCAAGTGATCCTCGTGAAACAAAACAACTAGGTAAAACTCTACAAGATAAAGGTATAAATTTTTTAGATGCACCGGTTTCTGGAGGTGTCTCTCGAGCCAAGACTGGTAATTTAATGATAATGGCTGGTGGAAAACTTGAGCATATAAAAATTGTTGAAAACCTTTTATCAGTAATGGGTAAAGTACAGTTTGCAGGGCCATTAGGCTCAGGGCATGCAATTAAGGCATTAAATAATTATGTGTCTGCCGCTGGTTTAATAGCTAGCTTTGAGGCATTAGCAACTGCACGGTCTTTTGGTATTGAGCCAGAAAATTTTTTAAAAATTATTAATGGAGCTACTGGTAAAAATAACACTACAGAGGTAAAGTTAGATAAATTTGTAGTTTCAGAAAAATTCAACTCAGGTTTTGCTCTTGATTTAATGGTAAAAGATGTCTCAATTGCAAATAGTTTAATTAAAGACTTAACCACTAAAAACCCTTTATCAAAAAGTGTATCACATTATTTATCAAAGACACTAGAAGAACTTGGGGGAAATCCTGATCATACTGAAGTATATAAAGTCCTTTTAAAAAATTAGGATTTATTTATCTGAAGTTCGGTTAATGTAGTTGTACTTGTATTAAGTTCTAAGCTCATTTTAAACTCTATTAATGATGGCCCGTCAACTTTCATAGCCTTTTTAATTGTAGAAATAATGTCCTCAACTTTTTCAATTGTGAAACATTTTAAGCCAAAACTCTCACCATACTTTGCAAAGTCAGGGTTTACTAAATTTGTTGCATAATGATCTCTTGTTGGAAAATGTAGTTCTTGATGATAACGGATTGTGCCATAATGTTGGTTATTTGCGACTATGACTCTTATTTTTGCTTTTTGAGCTACGGCAGTAGCCAGTTCAGAGCCAGTCATTAAGGCACCGCCATCTCCAACAAGAGAAAAAACTTGTTTATTTGGAAATCTAAGAGCGGCTGCAATTCCTGCTGGAATACCCATGCCCATAGCTCCAATTTCAGATCCAATTAATTTCATTGAAGATTTAAACGGAAATCTGTGATGCATCCAACTGGTAAAGTTTCCAGCATCATTTGTTATTATAGAGTCTTCTGGCGCTAATTTACCTAAGCCATCAATTAAATGAGCAAAATCAAGGCCATCATTTGCGCTCCTTGGTGGAAGTGTAGCATTATTTTTTAAGTAACGTTGATGACATAGATTAACCCATTCTTTTCTTTTATTATTAACGTTTTTATTTTCAATTTCTGATAATTGTTCTAAAAAATTTTCACTATCAGCAACTATGCTTAAATCTGTTCTAAAGATTTTACCTATTGAGTTTGGATCAGGTAAAACATGTATAAAAACTTGATCCGAGGCTGGAAATTTATACGCCATATTAGGTACACCATTAAATCGATGACCGACAACTAATACAACATCAGCTTCTAAGGCATTTTTTCTAATTGGTTCCGGGGGCCTTAATCCTAATTCTCCTGCATAACTAGGGTGATCGTGTGAGAGAATATCTTGATGTTCATAAGTGCATAAAACCGGTAGACTATATTTGTCAGCAACAGTTTTGACGAGTTCTCTAGCATTATTTGATGTATGAATTTGTCCACCAACAACTAACACAGGCTTTTTTGCGCTTGCCAATATATTAGATACCTCTTTGACTTTATCAGGAAAAGCTAATGGAGGATTTATTGTAATTTGTTTTACGTCATTAATTTCAATTTTAGTTTCTAGTACATCTGTTGGTATTGCTATAACAACAGGCCCAGGGATACCACTTTCGGCTATATGAAAAGCTCTTGCAGTTACATTGGCAATTTCATTTGGAGTGTTTATTTGTTCAACATGCTTAGCCATATCAGAAAAAGTTTTCATAAAATCCATTTCTTGTAAATGCATTTTACCAGTACTAATTCTATTGATTTGACCAATAAAAAGAACCATGGGTATTCCACCTTGTTGGGCAGAGTGGACTGAAATAGATGCGTTGGTTGCACCAGGGCCTCTGCTTACAAAAGCTACTCCTGCTTTACCTGTACATTTTGCGTCAGCAACCGCCATAAAGCCAGCACCACCCTCGTGTCTGCAAGTAACAACCTCTATACCAGGGGAATATAGTAGTTCATCCATTACTGACAAATATGATTCTCCAGGTACACAAAAAAATCTATCAACACCATGATTTTTTAGAGTTTGAACAAAAACGGAAGCTGCTTTTTTAGTCATTTTTTAAATTGCCTTATTGTTAAATAGTTGTTTTCTTTCCGCCATCCAGATTTATTTCAGTACCTGTAAGATGACGCATCTTAGGATCGCAGAGAAAATAAGTTAATTCAGCAACTTCTTCAGGAGTGCCAAATCTATCTAATCCAATATTTTCTAGGGCTTTTCTCTCTGCTTCAGCAAACGTAATTCCTTCTCGATCTGCATTACTTTGAATGATTGTTATTAAGCGGTCTGTTGATGTCATACCAGGGTTGATTGAATTAACATTAACTCCGTCAATCAATCCTCTTTTTGACAAAGCTTTTGAGAAATTTAAAAACGCGGCATTTACAGCACCACCAACCATAAAAAATGGATCTGGAGAATGGCTCATTGCTCCATTGATAGAAACAATCCATCCTTTATTTTTAGAAAGAGTTGGCCAAAATGCTTTGGACAATCTAACAGCGCTATAAAATTTTAAAGCAAAGCCGTCTTCAAAATCTTCAATAGGTTGCTTAAGAAAATCGCCACTCTTTGTAGCGCCTGCACTAAAAATTAATGTATCAAAATTTTGAAATTCATTTTCAATATTATTTATTACACTATTACATCCTTCTTTAGTTTTAAGATCGGATGCTTGATATTGAATGTTAACTTTATATTTACTTTTTAGTTCAGATGCAGTCTTTGCAAGGTTTTCTTCATTTGAAGCAAGTAGGAAAATATCAATATTTTCTTGAGCAAAACGTTCAGCTATTGCCTTGCCTATGCCTTTGCTGCCACCTGTAATTATAGCTTTGCGTTTTTGAGCCGACATAATTTTCTCCAGAAAGTATTTGTAACGAAATATTATTCTATTGTTTTTTTTAAAAAGTGTATATTAAATTTATGGGATAATTTTAGGTTGAATTAATAAAATATTAACCTTGAAACGGGATATTTATCTCTTTAACTTAGAATAAGTTATTCGATTTAAGTAAAAAGAAAATTACTGATATGTTTTCTAAAAATATTAATAAAAACTCCTCTATAAAAGCATTATTAGGGCCAACTAATACTGGTAAAACTTACTATGCAATGGATCGAATGCTTTCTCATAAATCAGGTATTATTGGTTTTCCCTTGAGGCTTTTGGCTAGAGAAAATTATGAAAAAGCAATAATCCAAGTTGGTAAAGAAAATGTTGCTTTAGTGACAGGTGAGGAAAAAATTATTCCACCTTTTGCTAAATATTTTTGCTGTACAGTAGAATCTATGCCTTTGGAAAGATCTTTTTCTTTTGTATCAATAGATGAAATTCAATTAGCAGCTGATCCTGAAAGGGGATTTATTTTTACAGACAGAATTCTTAATGCCAGGGGGACAGAAGAAACGGTCTTTCTTGGAGCAGAAACTATAAGACCATTGTTACAAAAAATATTACCTGATTGTGAAGTAGAAATAAGACCAAGGTTGTCTACTTTAAGTTATATAGGGGTAAAAAAAATAACTAGATTAAAGCCTCGGTCTGCAGTTGTTGCTTTTTCAGTTCCAGAGGTTTACAGAATTGCCGAGCTTGTGAGAACAAAAAAAGGTGGTGCTGCAATAGTTATGGGTGCTTTGTCTCCAAGAACAAGAAATTCCCAAGTAGAACTCTATCAAAGTGGACAAGTTGATTATTTGATTGCTACAGATGCAATAGGAATGGGCTTAAACATGGATATTGATCATGTTGCCTTTGCTTCTGATATAAAGTTTGATGGGAATGCCCCCAGACATCTGTCAGCGGCAGAAATTGCCCAGATAGCCGGTAGAGCAGGGCGTCACAGCCGCAATGGATCATTTGGAGTTGTTGAAGATTACTTAAATTTTGAAGAAGATACTATTGAACAAATTGAAACTCATTCATTTATGTCACTAAGAAATATATGGTGGAGAAATACAGAATTAAACTTTAATTCTTTAAATAATTTAGTTAGATCTTTAGAAGCTCCTCCACCCTTCAACTTTATGAGAAAAAAAGTTGGTGCTTTAGACGCTATTTGTTTAAATCATCTCTCAGAACAAGATTCCATTAAAAATAAAATTGATAGCAGAGAAACTTTGTCTCTTTTATGGAATATTTGTCAAATTCCTGATTTCAGCAATTCCTTATCTAGCATGCATTTTAACTTGCTAGAAAAAACTTTTGAATTATTATTAACAGGCAAATTAGATAATGATTGGATAAGTTCACAAATCAGTAGGCATGATAGAGTAGACGGAGAAATTGATACATTATTAAATAGAATATCTAATATCAGAACTTGGACATTTATAACAAATAGAAAAAATTGGTTAGACGAAGCAGATTATTGGCAGGCTCAAGCCAAAGCTATTGAAGACAAATTATCTGATGAATTACACGATAGGTTAACACAAAGATTTGTAGATAAAAAAATTGTAATATTAAACAAAACAATGAAAGAGCATCATAACTTGGAAGCAGTAATTAGGTTAGACGGAAAAGTCTTTGTAGAAGAAGAAGAGGTAGGAACCCTTAATGGTTTCGACTTCATACCTTATTTATCTGAAGGTGAAAAGGCAGCAACCATCTTAACGGCAGCGAGAAAAATTTTACCTAAAGAGATTGAAAGACGAGTTCGAGAACTTTTGATTTCAGATAATGCGGCTTTTAAATTTAATAGTGATGGCGCTATTCGATGGCAAAATAATAAAGTTGCAATACTGGTTCAAGGTGACAATTTATATTCACCAAAAATAAGTGTTAATAATTCTGAATTATTATTGGATGAACATATAAAACAGATTGAATTAAGAATTAATGAGGCAGTCGAAAAAAATATTAAAGATATTTTATCTGAAGCCATTAATCTTAAAAAACCAGTAATTAACAAGAAAGTGAATTTAGATAATAATGATATTGAAAAAAATATTATTACTGAAACTGACGATATTGTTAAAAAAGACGATATAGCATCAGATAACAATTTATCAGGAAAAGCTCTTGGAATAGCCTATGAAGTTTACGAAGGGATGGGATCTGCAAAAACGAGTAACTTGTCAATGTCGATAAATAAACTTTCTGAGAATGATAAAAGAAATTTAGCAAAACTAGGTTTAAGACTAGGTGTCGAGACTATATATTTACCTAACTTTTTAAAGCCATCATCTATAAATTTACGTGCATTATTATGGTCTGTGTATAATCACAATTTTCCAGAGCAGGGCCCTCCACCTGATGGTCGTGTCAGTGTTGTAATTGGCCCTGATGCTAACCATGATTACTATAGAGCGTTAGGATTTGTGCCTTTAGGTAATTTAGCTCTAAGGGCGGATATTGCAGAAAGACTTTCAGCTCTAATCAGAGCAGAAGCAAGAACTGGTAAATTTAAAATAAATGACGCAATGTTGTCTATTTCAGGATCTACGAAAATTCAAATGGAAGAAATTTTGTATGATTTAGGTTATGTTAAAAATGGAGAGGAACCATCAACTTTAGTTGATCAAATTCCAATTGTCATTTTTGAACGTCCGAAGAGTAAAAGTAAAAATTTAAATAAAACTGTTAAATTTGTTTCAAAAAATAAACAAAACCCTAAAACAAATTTAAAAAATAATTTTAAAAATAAGAAACAAGATAAGTTAGCAGATCCGCTATCGCCATTCGCAATATTAAAATCTATTAAAATAAAGTAGATGGCGTTAGATATTCAGGAAAAAAAAACTATAAGGCTAGATCTCTATCTATTTTATATTAGATTATTTAAAAGTCGAAATTTAGCAACAAAATTTATAACTACAAGCAGAGTACGTATAGCAGGACAAGTAACTCAAAAGCCACATAAATTAGTTTCAATAGACGATGTTTTGACCATACCAATTAATGATAAAGTCAAAATATTAAAAATTATTAATATTCCTAATAGAAGAGGTCCTTTTTTAGAATCAATCCTTTATTATGAAGATTTAACACCAATAGAAAAAAAAGAAACTACAACTGATAAGAAAGTTAATCTTAAGTTTGTTGAGAGGGTAGGGCGTCCAACAAAATTAGAACGGCGTCAGACAGATAAATTAATGGGTAGAAACTGACATTAATTAATATCTAACTTGTAATCCAAATTGTTGTAGTTTAAACACTCTAAAATAGTATTAGGTAATAAAAATGACTTATATAGTTAATGATAAATGTATTAATTGTAGGCATACCGATTGTGTGGAAGTATGTCCAGTTGATTGTTTTTATATAGGTGAAAATACTATTGTTATTCATCCCGACGAATGTATTGACTGTGGAGTATGTGAGCCTGAATGTCCTGTTGATGCAATTCAATCTGATACCGATCCTGGCGCAGATCAGTGGCTAGAGTATAATAAAGAAATGTCAGAAATTTGGCCTAACATTACTATGAAGATGGATCCTTTACCTGATGCAGAAAAATATGCGGACGAGGAAGGGAAATTTGAGAAATATGGCTCTAAAAATCCTGGAGAAATATAAATTCAAGGAAACATTAATTTCTTTAAACCTAGTTATTTAAGCGTAAATATGTTATAAGACCCTTTTTATATTAAAGGTGTACTGAATTGTCTAAAGATCAAAACTTAATTAATACATTTATTCCGGGTGATTTTGTGGTTTACCCTAGTCATGGTGTTGGTAAAATTATAGGAACAGAAAAACGTAAGATTGAAGAAACAGATTTAGAATTACTAGTTATTCGTTTTGAGCATGAAAGGATGACATTGAGAGTTCCTTTGTCCAAAGCAACTGAATCTGGTTTAAGAACTCTGTCAAGTAAAGTTCAGATGGATGAAGCAATTATCACTTTAAAGGGTAAAGCTAAAGTTAAAAAAACAATGTGGTCAAGAAGAGCCCAGGAATATGAAACTAAAATTAATTCTGGAAGCCTTGTTTCGATTGCAGAAGTGGTGAGAGATTTATATCGTAAGGATGACCAAGGGGAGCAGTCTTATTCTGAACGACAAATGTACCAGGCAGCTTTAGAACGTTTAGCTAGTGAGTTTGCAGCGGTTGATGACACAGATAAAGATAGCGCAGTCATAAAGTTAGAAAAAATAATTTATGATAGTGCCGAAGAAGCTGCTTAGTCGTATTTATCTAAAACTAATTAATTAATTAATGTTAACTATCAAGCAAAAATCTACTTTTCTTTTTGACTGTCTTCCATCTTTTCAAGAAGGTTATCTAGATGTTGGTAATGGTCATAAAATTTATTATGAACAATATGGAAACCCTAACGGGAAGCCTGTTTTGTTTTTACATGGTGGGCCAGGAGCTGGTTTTTCAAACTCTCATAAAGCTTTTTTTGATCCAAAAATTTTCAGAGTAATTTTTTTTGATCAAAGAGGTTCTGGTAGAAGCATCCCATATGCAGAAACTGATAATAATAATACTGAATCTCTAATTTCAGATATTGAAAGACTTAGAGTTTTTTTAAAAATAGATAACTGGTATCTTTTTGGAGGTTCTTGGGGAAGCACTCTTGCTTTATTATACGGTATTTATTTTCCACAAAGATGTCTAGGTTTCATTCTTAGGGGTATTTTTTTAGGTACTATTGATGAGATAAATTGGTTTTTATATGACATTAGAAAGTTTTTTCCAGAAGCGTATGAAAAATTTATAACACATGTTCCATTAACCCATAGAACCAAAATACTTGAGTGGTTTTATCAGCAACTAAGAATAAATAATAGATCGTTAAACCTTAAGGCAGCATCAGTATGGGCAGAGTATGAAAATTCTTGTTCATCTTTAGAGTATGTTGAACGGCCAGTATCTGGAGAAAACGCTCTGGCGATTGCAAAAATAGAAACTCACTACTTTATTAATAATTGCTTCATAAAAAATAACTTTATTATTTCAAATATTCATAAAATATCAAAAATACCTGCAGTTATAATACAAGGTAGACACGACGTAATATGTCCACCATTTAACGCATTATATCTCTGTAAGGTTTGGGATATGGCAACAATTGAAATTGTTGAGGATGCAGGTCATTCAGCTTTTGAGGTTAATATAGGAAGAAAGTTAATAAACGCACTTCATATGATTAAGTAATCTATTGATTAAATTTGAATGAGGAGTTAGTTTTTAAAGATAAATATAAAAATGATTTGATATAGGTGTTTGGTTTATGAGCAATGACAACGTGATAGACACGATGACTTTTGAAGAAGCAATGAATGAATTAGAAAAACTTGTTGAATCTCTAGATAAAGGGGATATATCACTCGATCAGGCAATTTCGGCATATGATAAAGGTTCTCAGTTAAAGGATCTTTGTCAAAAAAAACTTAACGAAGCTAAAATGAAAGTTGAAACCATTCAATCATCAGATAATTCAGATGTAATCCCAGATAAATTAACCACTTTTGACTCTGACTAATATGTCTTGTAAACAGAGCGTATATGTATGATTGATTTTATAAATAAATTAAAAAAAAATTCATACGTAATAGATCAATTTTTAGATAAACATTTGCCAATTGGAGATAGTCTAAACTCTAAACTTTTTGAAGCTATGAGATACTCTTCAATTAATAGTGGAAAAAAAATTAGGGCCTTTTTAGTCATAGAATCTGGAAAATTTTTAGGTTTAATTAATAATAAAGAAATTTCACAGTCAAAGTACGATGAACTAGTTGTTGTAGCTTCTGCTATCGAAGCTATTCATACTTATTCATTAATACATGATGATTTGCCTGCTATGGATAACTCTTCTACAAGAAGAGGAAAACCGTCTAATCACATAAAATATGACATGCATACAGCTATTTTAGCTGGAGATGCATTATTAAGTTGGGCTTTCCAAATTATAAGTGACCAGAATTTAATTAAAGATTCCAGGCAAAGATCTGAAATCTGTTTTGCATTAGCAAAAGCGATAGGCCCTTATGGAATGGTAGGTGGGCAGCAAGCTGATATGGATTTAAATAAAAAAAGTAGCTTAAGCTTAGATGAAATTGAATGGATTCAAAACCATAAAACTGGAGTATTAATTTCATCTTGCTCTCATGTAGCTTCTATTTTATTGAACGTTAATGATAAGCAACGGGATAAAATTATCAGTTATGCAAGTAATATAGGTTTAGCCTTTCAAATAGCAGATGATTTGTTAGATAAAGATGGTGACGAAACAGTCATGGGGAAACCTGTTAAGCAAGATGATAAAAATGAAACACCAAATTTCGTTACAATATTAGGTAGAGATAAAGCAACCAAAAGAGCTTTAGAAGTATCAAATTCAGCAATAAGTATAATTGAAAATTTTGGGTATGGTATAGAAAACCTTGTATCTTTGGCAAAATATACTGTAAATAGAAATCATTAATTTTATGAATATTACATTAGGTTTAATTTAATTAATGGCAAATAAAGATAAAAAAAATACATTTTCATCTACACCGATACTTGATCAGGTAAATGACCCGAATGATTTAAAATTTCTAGAAATAGATAACCTTGAGCAATTATCTTCAGAAATTCGCTCCGACATGATCGATAGTGTTTCTAAAACTGGAGGTCATTTAGGAGCTGGGCTTGGAGTTGTTGAGCTTGCTGTCGCCATACATTATGTCTTCAATACACCTGATGACAAACTAATATGGGATGTCGGCCATCAAGCTTATCCTCACAAAATCTTAACCTCTAGAAGAAATAAGATGAGTACCTTAAGAAAGTCAAAAGGTATTTCAGGTTTTACAAAAAGATCAGAATCTATTTATGACCCTTTTGGAGCTGGACATTCATCTACTTCTATTTCGGCAGCGCTAGGAATGGCAGTTGCAAGAGACAAACTAGGTAAATTTAACAATGTTATAGCCGTTATTGGTGACGGAGCAATGAGCGCAGGAATGGCATATGAGGCTATAAACAATGCTGGCGCTTTAAAAACTAACTTACTGGTAATATTAAACGATAATGATATGTCGATTGCACCGGCTGTTGGGGGGTTGAGTAATTATTTATCAAACGTTGTATCAAGCCGTCCTTTTAATAACGTTAGAGAAATAGCTAAACAAATGGTAAATCTTTTTCCAAAGGAGATAGGTGAGACAGCTAAAAGAGCTGAAAATCTTGCACGTAATTTTTTAGGTAATTCTGAAGGTACAATATTCAGTCAAATGGGTATGAATTATCTTGGCCCAATTGATGGTCATGATATTAAATCAATGGTTAAAATTCTAGAAAATTTAAAAAATGGTTCTCATGAAAAGCCAATGTTACTCCATGTTGTAACAGAAAAAGGAAGAGGACACCCTTTTTCAAAAGGTTCTCATGAAAAATATCATGCTGTTTCAGAATTCAATGTAATAACCGGAGATACAGTTAAGGCAGTTTCTAACGCCCCAACTTATACAAATGTCTTTTCAGAAACGCTATGTAAGATTGCAGAAAAAGATAAAAGGATTATGGCCATTACAGCAGCCATGCCTTCTGGAACTGGCCTAAATAAATTTGCAGAAAAATACGAAGATAGATTTTTTGACGTTGGTATTGCCGAACAGCATGCTGTAACATTTGCAGCAGGAATGGCTTCAGAAGGTTTGAAGCCGTTTGTTGTAATTTACTCGACATTTTTACAAAGAGCATATGACCAGGTTATTCATGATGTTGTTATTCAAAAATTACCAGTTCGATTTATGCTCGATAGAGCAGGATTTGTTGGTGCTGATGGAGCAACACATGCTGGGTCGTTTGATTTAGCTTACCTTTGTTGTTTGCCTGATGTTGTTGTCATGGCGCCAAGTGATGAAGCAGAGTTGGCAAATATGGTTTTAACATCTTCAAGGTATAGTGATGGACCAATTTTCTGCCGATACCCTAGAGGTGAAGGTGAAGGTGTTGATATAAAACAATCTCCTGATATTATTGAGATTGGTAAAGGTCGTATTGTCAGAAAAGGAAAAGATTTAGCAATTTTTGCTTTAGGCACTCGAGTTGGTGTGGCATTAAAAGTTGCGGATAATTTGCTTGCAGAAGGTCTCTCAATAACTGTGGCAGATGCTAGGTTTGCAAAACCAATTGATACTGAATTACTTGAAGATTTGTGGAAAAACCACTCTAAGTTAATTATAATAGAAGAGGGTTCAGTAGGTGGTTTTAGCTCACACTGTTTACATTTTCTGTCTTCTAAGGGTGTTCTTAATAATGGAAATAAAGAAATAAGATGCTTAACTATGCCAGATTATTTTCAAGACCATGCTTCTCAAAACGAACAATTAGCAAAGGCTGGCTTAGATGTTGTTGGGCTGGTTAACACAATAAACGAAATGCTTCCTCTTTCCAAATTAAATAATGACATGGCTGTCAAATAAGTGATTTAACTATTACTTGGAGTTTATAAAGATAACAAAAGAACGAATAGATAAGCTTATGGTCTCAAGGGGGTTGGCTAAGAGTAGAGAACAGGCTAATTCTATGCTAATGGCAGGTACAGTGTTTGTTAATCAAAAACGCATAGATAAGCCTGGGCAACAAATTACAAAAGAGTCTGAAATAGATGTTAAGGGTAAAATTCACCCGTGGGTATCTAGAGGAGGGATCAAATTAGAAAAAGCTATTTTAGAATATAATTTAGATTGTAATTCCGTAATAGCTCTTGATATAGGTGCAAGCACTGGTGGCTTTACAGATGTACTATTAACAAAAGGTGCAAAAAAAGTTTACGCAGTTGACGTTGGCTATGGCCAATTAGATTGGAAATTAAGACAAGATGAAAGAGTCATAGTTAGCGAAAAAACAAATGCACGTTTTTTAACAGATAAAATTATAAAAGATACTTTGGACGTTATAGTTTGTGACGCCTCTTTTATATCATTAAAAAAAATTTTACCTTCTAGTCTTCAATTTTTGAAAAAAAATGGATGGTTAGCTGCATTAATAAAGCCGCAGTTTGAAGTGGGTAAAGGTCTTGTTGGGAAAGGGGGAGTTGTAAGAGACCCAAACCTTCATGAAGAAGTTACAAATGATATAAAAGGTTGGATTACATCTGAAATGAAAATGAATTTACTAGGAGTTGTTGAAAGCCCTATTCTAGGCCCAAGTGGAAATAAAGAGTTTGTGATTGTAGTAACTAAGTAAGATACTCTTGATTATTTTTTATATAACGGATCCAATTTGACTTTCATGTTCTAGTAATTGATCAAGGAAAGTAATAGCCAGCATAGCCTCAGCAACAGGGACAGCTCTTATTCCAACACATGGATCATGTCTGCCCTTAGTTTTAATTTGAATTGCTTCATTATTTAAGTTGATAGAATTTTTTTCTGTTAGAATAGAGCTTGTTGGTTTTACTACGAACCTAGCTACAATGGGTTGTCCAGAAGAAATCCCTCCTAATATTCCTCCAGAGTGGTTAGAGCCAAAATAATAACCTCCTTTGTTATCTGGAAATATTTCATCATTTGCTTCTACGCCTGTTAACGATGCTAAGTTAAAACCTGAACCAATTTCAACACCTTTTACAGCATTAATACTCATAAGCGCTTCTGTGATTTGAGTATCTAATTTTTTATAGATAGGACTTCCTAAACCTTTAGGAACATTTTCTGCTACAACTTCAATTATGGCGCCGGCGCTATTACCTTTCTTTCTTAATTCATCAAGCCATATCTCCCATTTTTTAGCAGCTTTTGGGTCTCCGCAGAAGAATGGGTTTGCATTAACTTCATTCCAATTAAAATTTTCTTTATTTATTTTATTAGGACCCATCTGAATAACACTGGCTCTTATTATTAGTGGTTTTTTTAATTTGTGTTCTAATACTTTAAAAGCTATTGCACCAGCAGCAACTCTTACCGCAGTTTCTCTTGCGCTTGATCTGCCACCACCCCTATAATCTCTTATTCCATATTTAGTTTGATAAGTAATATCTGCGTGTCCTGGTCTAAATTGTTGGGATATTTCAGAGTAATCTTTACTTCGTTGATCTTCATTTTTAATATGCAGAGCGATCGGGTGTCCTGTTGTTTTACCTTCAAAAACTCCCGATAAAATCTCAACTTTATCATTCTCTTTTCTTTGAGTAACGAATTTTGATTGACCGGGTTTTCTTCTATCTAAATAATATTGAATATCTTCTTCGTTTATAGAAACTAAAGGAGGCACTCCATCAACCACACAACCAATTGCTTTACCATGGCTTTCACCAAAGCTTGTGAATTTGAAAATATGTCCAAAAGAGTTACTAGCCATTTTAATTCTCTCAAATAGATAAACTAATTATCTTTTTTTTCAGGAGACATGTCAGGGGCGTCAATTGCCTTCATGCCAACTACATGATAACCACAATCAATATGATGCGTTTCTCCGGTTACTCCAGCTGATAAATCAGATAAAAGATAAACTCCAGACCCACCTACATCGTCTAATGTAACATTTCGCCTTAATGGAGAATTATACTGGTTCCATTTAAGTATATATCTAAAATCACCAATTCCACTGGCAGCTAAGGTTTTAATAGGACCTGCAGATAAACTGTTAACTCTAATTTTATCACCGCCCAAATCTGCAGCTAAGTATCTTACAGATGATTCAAGTGCAGCCTTTGCAACTCCCATGACATTATAATGAGGCATTACTTTTTCAGCGCCATAATATGTTAAAGTAATCATAGATCCACCATTAGGCATCATGGCTGCAGCTCTTTGAGCTACTGCGGTAAACGAATAAACAGATATATCCATAGTCTTATAGAAATTTTCTCTGGTTGTATCAAGATACTCACCTTTTAATTCTTCTTTATCTGAATACGCTATCGCATGAACTAAAAAATCAATATTATCCCATTTTTCTTTTAATAATAAAAAGGTTTCATCAATAGCTTTATCACTAGAAACATCGCATGGTATTATAATATTAGAGCCAATTGATTCTGCGAGTGGCCTGACTCTCTTTTCTAAAGCATCTCCTTGATATGTAAATGCTAGTTCAGCACCCTGCTTAGCTGCAGCTGAAGCAATTCCCCAAGCTATAGACCTATCATTTGCCACTCCCATAACTATACCACGTTTACCTTTCATGATTCCGTTATTGAGGCTTTTTTCCTGCATAATTCATTTCCTAATCTTAATAAAGATTTTAAAGTATAATATATTACTATTATACAATTAATTACCTCTTTTTAATATATAAATAAGTATATATATATACATATATATATATACTTATATATTAATCCTTAATTAAGAGAATAACTTATCTTCTTTGTTAATGTTATTAAATCACCAGGATTATAAGATTTGTTACTAGTAAATGAAATAATTTCTCCATCTACTTCTACATTTAGTTTATAACCACTAACTTGTTCTGTAGTCTCAGTATAAAAAACTTTTTGAGTACGGCAAACTTCTTTTTCAACATAACTTTCATTTGCACCAGCTTTCTCGCTTCTAACAACTTCAGATCCAATTAATGCTCCTAAGGCAGTAGATCCTGATTTTCCTCCACCAGAACCAATTTGATTTCCAATAGCGCCTCCTATCAGAGCACCAATAAAATTATCCGCACCAAATTTTTGAGCATTTTGATTTACTGGAACTCTTTGAATTGAACATTTCTTTTCTTCTCTAGGCACTCTTTGGTTTGTGTATTTTTTGAGAACTTCAACTGATGATATATATCCTGTCACTTGATAGAAATTTGTTTTAGAATAACCACTACTTGAAAATAAAACGATCAATCCAAATAATAAAAAAAATTTTTTAGACATATAAAACCTTTCATAATTTCTTTAAACATTTCTAATTTTGAATATATTTATAAAATATGGCAAAATTAGTACTATATGTTAAAAATACAAAATTAAATTTGGAGACGATAATTGGAATTAGATAAAATAGTAGACCCAATCTTATTATTTAAAAATTGGTTATCTGAAGCAGAAAAAAATGAAATTAGAGATCCTAATGCTATGCAGTTAGCCACTGTATCAAAAAATGGGATGCCGTCTGTTAGAACCGTCTTGTTAAAAGATATTATTGATACATCTTTTGTTTTTTATACAAACTATGAAAGCCGTAAATCTAATGAAATAAATGAGACTGCCAAAGGTGCAATCTGCTTTTATTGGAAAAGTTTAAATCGTCAGGTCAGGTTAACAGGAAGTATTAATAAAGTATCGGATCAAGTGTCTGACAAGTACTACCAATCCAGATCAAGAGGCAGTAGGATCGGTGCTTGGGCATCCAAGCAATCTAGAGAATTAGAATCTAGAGAAGTTTTGATGGAGAAGGTTAAATTATTAGAATCTAAATATGACGAAGACATACCTAGACCAACGTTTTGGGGTGGATTTGCTCTTAAACCTGATGAGTTTGAATTTTGGGAAGATGGTGATTTTAGGTTGCATGATAGATTCGTTTTGAAGCCAACTGCATTAAAGAATGAGTGGACTGCTAAGCGCTATTATCCTTAGAAGTTTCACCTTTATTTTTTCTTATTTCTAAAATACTCATGATAATAAATATTATATAACAAATTATAAGCAGTCCTAAAAATAAGCCAAATCCTGCTTGATATGCCTTTATTGAATATCCAGACTGTTTTCCTGGTTCAACTAATTGCATAATAAATCCAATTGCATATTGTGCTATAAAGGCCATCAAAAAACATATTAAATTTATAGCTGTTGACGCACGGGCGGCATAGCTAGTTGGAAAATGTTGACTAAGTCCAGCATATGCTAATGTAGCAGCTAATGATGTTATACTTAAGATAACCCAAGGCCATATAGCTTTGGGCATTATTCCAAATGTGATAATAGTTAAAGGTATAATAAAAACAAATAAAGCTCCACCCATTACACCAACTGGAGATATATTAAATTTTCTTAAATAGTCTGTAATTATTCCTAAAGAGGTGGTTCCAATTGTCATCATTATTGTTGAAATAAAAAGAATATTGGCAATTTCGTTTTTATTAAATTTACCTATATCTGAAAGCCAGGGTCCAGCCCATAATCCCAATATTGCAAGCCCAGTACCTCCAGCAATTCCAGACAATGGACCTATTCTCCAAAAAGCATAACTAGTATAAATGTGCTTTAATACTTTCAGAACTGGTAAAGGTTTTTCATTGTCGCTATTTTCTCTTTTTTCTGGAACTATAAAAAAAATCAATACTCCAACAAAAATCGTAACTATTCCAATAAATAGATAAACACCTCTCCAATCAGTTATTTGCAAAGCCATTTCTAAAGGTGTTGACGCTACAATAGCACCCATGCCTCCTGCAGACATAAATAATCCTATTAAAAGTGGAAGTCTTTCTTTAGGAAACCAAACAGCAAAGGCTTTGAAAGCGGCCATTAAAGCACCTGAAACACCTAACCCTATCAATCCACGTGCCGTAACAAGTGACCAAACATCGTTTCCTAAACTAAATAATATAGCTCCTATAGCAGCTATTAAAAAAAGAATGCTTTGAACTTTTCTGGCTCCATATTTATCAAGTAAAACCCCTAGGGGTAATTGGAACAAGCCAAATGTTAAAAAATAAGCGGAAGTAATTAACCCAAGTTGTTCTGCATTTAAGTTTAAATCACTACTTAAGTAGGGGGCTAAGACAGCATTTGTGGATCTATAGAGATAAGATAAAAAATACCCACACGCAAAAGGTAGAAAAATAAAAATAAATTTCTGTAAGTTTGTTTCAGGCAAAATATTATTAATCCATTTCATATTTCTAGGCTCCAAAAACAATAATTATTCAATTTATTTGTAGAAGATAAAGTTAAGTTCTTATAAATTAGCATATTAACTATTATCACGATAGACTAATGATTGGAAAGTTGACCTTGTCTCTTAAAAGTCATTTATGAGGAGTATCATATGGAAGTATCTAACGAAATTATAAATATTATTCCTGAAATTAAAACTTGGAGACATGAGTTGCATGCTCACCCGGAACTTGGATATGAAGAAAAATGGACTTCAGATTTTGTAGCAAAAAAATTACAATCTTTTGGTTTAGAGGTTCACAGAGGTTTGGGAGGCACTGGAGTTGTTGGAATTCTAAAAGGCCTAGATGCTAATTTAGGTGGTGGAGGCAATAAAGCTATTGGCTTAAGGGCTGATATGGATGCTTTGCCCATGACAGAAGAAAATAACTTTTCTTACAAATCTAAATTTGAGGGACGTATGCATGCATGCGGGCATGATGGGCATACAGCCATGTTGCTTGGCGCCGCTAAGTTGTTGGCGTCAAAAAATAATTTTGATGGCACTGTTTATTTTATATTCCAACCTGCTGAAGAAGGTGGAGGCGGAGGTTTGGCTATGATAGAAGATGGATTGTTCGAACAATTTCCCATGGATAGTGTGTGGGGAATGCATAATTGGCCAGGAATGGATGAAGGTAACGTGGCTGTACATAAAGGTTCTGTAATGGCTGCTGCAGACAGATTTGAGGTTACTGTAAAAGGTAATGGTGGTCATGCTGCTATGCCTCAAGCAACAAACGATCCTGTTTTAGCAACTACAGCTATTGTTCAAGCCTTACAGCAAATAGTTTCGCGCAAACAAAATCCACTAGACGCTGTTGTTGTTTCAGTAACTCAAATCAATGCAGGATCTGGGTTTAATATAATACCTCAAGTCACAGATTTTATAGGCACGATTAGAACAGTTAATTCTGCTACTAGAATAAATGTCCATAAACAATTCAAAGAGATATGTAGGGCGACAGCATTGGCTTATGGTTGTACAGCAGATGTTTCAGTTATTAAAGGTTATCCTGTTACGGTTAATAATATTGAGTGTAGTGAAAAAGCAATTGAAGTTACTTCGAGTATATTTGGACCTGGTTCTGTAAAAACTAACATGGCGCCATCTATGGGCGCAGAAGATTTTGCTTACATGTTAGAAAAAATTCCAGGATCATATATTTGGTTGGGAGCAGGTGAAGGAAAATCAGGTTGTATGCTTCATAATACAAAGTATGATTTTAATGATAATATTTTGCCGTTAGGTGTTACGTATTGGGAGCAATTAGTGAAATCAGAGTTGCCGCTTAGATAATAATGGACTTATTCATGGTTTATTAATATATACTTAAATTATGAAAAATATTTTATTACTTATTGTTATTGCATCATGTGCTCTTGTAATCATAACTGTTTTTGCAATCAATTTATGGCTGCAAATGTCGGATGTCCAAATTAGTTATAATGGTTTAGTTGCTATTTTTGTAGGTGCTTTTTTTACTATATTATTAGGTGCCGGCTTAATGTCTTTAGTATTCTTTTCTGCTCGACATGGGTTTGATGAGCAAGTAGATCATGACTTAGAAAGTTTGCTTGAGAGACATAAAAACTCTTAAGGTTTAATAAAAATATAATTGTTATCCAATTTTTAAATTACGTTAACGGTTAAAATTTTGATATAATCAACCTAACTACAAAGGTTCGTCTTAAGATTAATAAATTAGGTTTTGATTATGCAAAAAATATTTAAAGAGTTATCACAAAAAATATCAGATTCCGAATTACAATTTTCTAATCTAAAGTTTTCATCACTCTTAAAATTCAAAACAGAAATTTTGGCAGGTTTAACTGTTGCATTGGCATTAGTGCCTGAAGCTGTGTCCTTTTCCTTTGTTGCTGGCGTACACCCCTTAGTCGGTTTATATGCAGCATTCATAGTTGGGTTGATTACTGCTTTAATAGGAGGTAGGCCTGGTATGATTTCCGGAGCAACGGGTGCGTTGGCTGTTGTAATGGTTGCGTTAGTTTCTCTGCATGGTGTTGAGTATTTATTTGCAACAGTAGTATTAATGGGTATTTTCCAAATTACAGCTGCTTTTTTAAGGTTAGGAAAATTTATCAGATTAGTCCCTTATCCCGTGATGCTTGGTTTTGTGAACGGTTTAGCAATTGTTATTTTTTTAGCTCAAATGTCCCAATTCCAAACAACAGACTTGTCTGATAGTAGGCAATGGATGGAAGGCCAAACCTTACTTGTTATGCTTCTACTTGTTATTACAACTATGGTAGTGATATGGGTTGTGCCTAAGATAACCACTATTATTCCAGCGCCTCTGGCTGGTATACTTTTTGTAGCTACACTTGTAATATCGTTGGATATTGATGTTCCGCGTGTCAGTGATTTGGCTTCTATTAAAGGAGGATTGCCAACGTTTCATATTCCTTTAGTTCCGTTTAATACCGAGACACTCATAATAATATTGCCATATGCTCTAATTTTGGCAACTATTGGTTTAATTGAGAGTTTACTAACTCTTAACTTAGTTGGTGATATTACGGGAAAGATTGGTGGTGCATCTCAAGAGTGTGTGGCACAGGGTATTGCGAATACTGTCACTGGATTTTTTAGTGGTATGGGTGGTTGTGCCATGATTGGTCAATCAATGATTAATGTAAAGTCTGGAGGACGTACAAGGATATCTGGAATTTCAGCATCTTTATTCTTACTTCTATTTATTGTAGTTGGCTCTTCGCTTATTGAACAAATTCCATTAGCAGCATTAGTAGGTGTTATGTTTATGGTAGTTATCGGTACTTTTGCTTGGCAGAGTATTATGGTTATTAGACGTATTCCAATGACAGATGTTGTTGTAATGTTAATTGTAACTGCGATTACTGTTATTTATGATTTAGCTATAGCCGTTATATGTGGAGTTATTGTCTCAGCTCTTGCTTATGCTTGGAATAATGCAGTTCGTATCAGAGGAAACGTTAAAGTAGACGATGATGGTAATACAATCTATTACATAGAAGGGCCGCTATTTTTTGGTTCTGTTCAAGGGTTTTCAGAAATATTTAACCTAGATACTGATACTGATATTGTTATTGTTGACTTTATAAACAGCCGTATTGTAGATCAATCAGCTCTTCAAGCAATAGAAGACCTTGCCGTTAAATATAAAAAAAGAAAGAAACATTTACAATTGAGGCATTTGTCAACAGATTGTCATTCACTTTTACGAAAAGCAGGACAATTAATTGTAGATGCTGATGATGATCCTAGTTATGGCGTTGCCGTCGATTATGGCGTGAAGCCAGGCGCTTTCGGGAAAACACATTAATTTTCACTTTTAACAGTTGACTTTATATTCAATATATAAGAGAACAAAACATGAACAAAATATTTTTGGAATAGAGGAAATAATGAATTTAGAAATAACTAAGCGAATATTAGCTCAAAATGGCCATTACGTAATGCCTTCTAAATTAGAAGTATTCAAACCATGTCTAAGTAGATCTCAAAACTTTCCCTTGTATAGTTCAAAGGTTTCGGCAGGTTTCCCGTCTCCTGCAGATGATAATTTAGAAAAAACATTAGATTTAAACACTTATTTGATCAAGCGTCCGGCTACAACATTTTTTGTACGTGTTAATGGTGACTCAATGATTAATGCGGGGATTAATGATAATGATATTTTAGTTGTAGATAGAAGTGTTAAGCCATCACATGGAAAAGTGATTATTGCTGTTTTAGATGGGCAAATGACGGTTAAAAGATTATATAAACAATCCAATAAAATTATATTGATGCCAGAAAATGATTTATATCAACCAATTGAGATTAGAGACGACATGAATATGGAAATTTGGGGCGTAGTAACAAGTTCTGTTCATTGCCTATGATATGTATGGTTTAGTAGATTGTAATAATTTTTATGTTTCTTGTGAAAGAGTATTTAACCCGTCATTAAGAGGTAAGCCTGTTGTAGTGCTGTCGAATAATGATGGATGTATTATTGCCAGATCTAATGAAGCAAAAGCCTTAGGCATTCCTATGGGTGCTCCATTGCATCTATACAAAACACTTATAAAACAAAATAAGATTTTTACTTATTCTTCAAATTATACTTTATACGGAGATATGTCTTCTAGAGTAATGAGTGTATTAAATTATTTTATTCCTAACATAGAAATATATTCTATTGATGAAGCATTCTTAAACTTAAAAAACTTTAATATTCAAAGTTTACAAGACGAGATGTTTAAAATTAGAGAGCGTATTTATCAATGGACAGGCATACCTGTTTCAATTGGAATAGGCCCCACTAAAACGTTGGCAAAACTAGCAAATAAAATCGCAAAAAAAAACTCATCTAATGGTGTTTATATATTAACTGTTTCCACTCAATTAACACATATATTGAGCGATATGAAATTAGAAGATATTTGGGGAGTTTCAAAAGGATGGGGAAATAGATTAAGATCTATCGGAATAAATAACCCAAGGCAATTACAGCAAGCAAACCCTCGTCAGATAAGAACATTAATATCAGTTGTGGGTGAGCGCATTATTTATGAATTAAGAGGACAACCTTGTCTTGCTTTGGAAGAGGTGATTAATAAAAAATCTATCACTGTATCTAGATCTTTTGGTAACATGATTAATGATAAAGACAGTCTTAAAAAGGCGTTAGCAAACTATGCAGCAAGAGCCGCAGAGAAACTACGTTATCAAGATAGTGTATGTGGAGGAATTTATGTTTTTATTAATACTAACCGTTTTAGAGAACGAGATTTACAATACAGTAATAGTGCAACAATAAACTTTGATGAGTTAACTGATAGTACAACCATTATAATTGAAAAATCTTTTAAGTTATTAGAAAATCTTTATCGCCCAAAATATAATTATAAAAAAATTGGAGTAACATTACTTGGATTAAAGCAAAAGGATGATGGTTCTTCAGATAATTATATTATTCAAGGTAGTTTATTTATACATAATGCAGATCAACAAATACATATGAGTAGATCATGTGATCGTATGAAACTAATAGATAATATAAATACAAAAATGGGGAAAATGACAATATTTCATGGTTCTCAAGGAGTGATAAAAAACTCAAGAAATATAAAATCAGAACCAGATAAATGGCGGATGCGATCTTGTTATAAGTCACCATTTTATACTACAAATTGGGATGATATATTAAGAGTATCTTAAAAGAATTTAATATTAAGAGTTGTTATTTGAAGGAAGTGGAATACAGCTCAGACCAGAAGTCCAAAGTTCTGCACAAACTGAACGAGCTTGATTTTCTGCTAACTCAACGAATCTTACACGCCATAAATATTGTAGATTATTATTAGTACTAGATTTAGTTATCTTGCTTAAAGAAGCAGGCAGATTCCCCAGTTGCTCTGGTACAACATTCCTGGCATTACGAGCAGCTTTATGAGCATTTAACCTGTTTTTAAAGGCGCCAATTTGTATAAACCAGTTCTCTTCTATATTATTTGGGATTATATTATTAATTATTTTACGCGGTATTCTAAAATTCTTAATATTTTTTTCAGCCAACACAATTTTAGGGCGTGTTTTTGGTAGTTCTGACGGTTTTGCTATTCTAACGAGTGGTTTAGATAGGCTGGTTTTAAAGTACTTATTAAGTAGTGTAACCATATGCTTGTCTCTTGATCTTGCTTTTTTACCACCAAAAACAACACCAATAATTCTTTGTCCGTTTCGTTCTACGGAAGCTACAAGATTGAAACCAGAAGCATTAGTATAACCTGTCTTAATACCATCGGTTCCAGAATAACTACCTAATAAATTATTATGATTAGTATATTTAATACCTTTATAAATAAAAGATTTAGTTTTAAATAACTTAAAAAATTTAGGGTGATTTTTTCTAATTGCTATACCTAACGTTGCCATATCTCTTGCAGTAGATAATTGCCCTCGATTAGGCAACCCAGAAGCATTCCTAAATGTAGTACGTGTCATGCCTAATTTTTTAGCCTTTCTTGTCATTAATCTAGCAAAGTTTCTTTCTGATTTTCCTAAATTTTCTGCAATAACTGTTGCGACGTCATTGGCGGACTTTGTTACTAAGGCAAGGATAGCGTTTTTTACGGTAATATTAGATCCAGCAGAAAGATTTAATTTAGAAGGAGGTTGTCTTGTAGCGCGTTTAGAAACTTTAAACTTACTACTCATTGATATTTTTTTTGATTTTAATGCATCAAATACTAAATATAAGGTCATAATTTTAGTCAGAGAAGCAGGATAGTTACGGGTGTCGGCGTTTGCGTTATGATAGATTCTTTTAGTATTTTCGTTAATTATAAAAGAAGCGTACTTTGCATGCGCTGATGAAACACAAATCATCCAAAATACAGGCAAAAAAGAAATTAATTTAACATAGTTTCGAAACACTTATTATATCCAACCATAAATTAAAATAATTTATTAACATAAAAATCATTATTTGTAACTTAAAGTAAGCAAATATACACATTATATTGACAATTTTTTTAACAAATCACAATATTTAGTATAAAATCATTTTATTGTTTGTAACAATTAACTTTAAAAAATTATTAACTTAAACTTGTTGAATGGTTATGTCGTTCTTATATCATTAACATAAGGTTAAATTCAAAAGAGTATTAAGAAATCAATGGTTGATAATAAAATAAATTTAGATTTAACCCCTTTTGTGAAAGCAAGGTTATTATTTGTAATGAATAAAAATGACGATGAGAATAAAAATGACGATGTAGAAGGGAATATTAAGTTAGCGACGGACCCTCGAACAAAAATACCAGCTCTTTATAGAGTATTAATGATGAATGATGATTATACTCCAATGGAGTTTGTTATTGAGGTGCTGGAGAAATTTTTTCAGAAAAACAGAGAAGAAGCTACGCAGATTATGCTTCATGTGCATCAGAGAGGTGTAGGGGTATGTGGTGTATATGCATACGATTTAGCTGAAACAAAAGCTATGCAAGTGATGAATTATGCTCGTAAATACGAACATCCTTTACAAGTTCAATTAGAGAAGGAATAAAAATGCTATCAAAATCGTTGGAAGAATCATTAAGGCGAGCAATGACAAATGCATCTTCGTTAAAGCATGAATTTGCAACGCTAGAACATTTATTAAGTTCTTTGTTAGAAGACCAAGATGCCGTTGAAGTATTAAAAGCATGTTCCGTAAACATCAAAGTACTAGAAGAAGATTTAAACAAATATTTTAATGAAGAATTAAAAGCAATCATCTCGCCAGATGTTGATGTGGACACACAACCTACAGCGGGATTTCAGAGAGTTGTTCAGCGCGCAGTAATTCACACTCAATCTTCAGGAAGAAGTGAAGCAACTGGAGCTAATATTTTAGTTGCAATGTTTTCAGAAAGAGACTGTTATGCAGTGTATTTATTGCAAAAGCAAGATATGAAACGTCTCGATGCAGTAAGTTTTATGAGCCACGGCTTAGCTAAAGATCCTAACTATTCAAAATCAAGTTCTTCTTCTGGAGTTGACGATAAAACAGAAAACTTAGAAAATAAAAAAGCTGAAAAAGCATTAGAAAAGTATGCTGTAAACTTGAATGAAAAAGCAGCCGAAGGGAAAATAGATCCCTTGATAGGAAGACAAACTGAATTAGATAGAACTATTCAGGTTTTATGTAGAAGAACAAAAAATAATCCTTTATTGGTAGGTGACCCTGGTGTTGGAAAAACGGCTATTGCTGAAGGGTTAGCTGACAAGGTTGTAAAAGGTAATGTACCAGATGTTTTGCTGAATTCTGAGATATATGCATTGGATATGGGAAGTTTGCTTGCTGGTACAAGGTATAGAGGGGACTTTGAGGAACGTCTCAAAGCTGTTATGAAAGAGGTTGAATTAAATGAAAATGCAATTTTATTTATAGATGAAATACACACTATAATTGGTGCAGGAGCCACCAGTGGTGGTGCAATGGATGCGTCTAATTTACTAAAACCAGCTCTTCAAAATGGTGGATTGAAATGTATAGGTTCAACCACTTATAAAGAATACAGAGGTTATTTCGATAAAGACAGAGCGTTAGTTAGAAGATTCCAAAAAATTGACGTTGCAGAACCCAATGTTGAGGACACAATTAAAATTTTGATGGGATTAAAATCAAAATATGAAGAACATCATAAATTAAAATTTACTAATATAGCTATTAAGACAGCAGTTGAACTGTCTTCAAGATATATTAATGATAGAAAGTTACCAGATAAAGCCATTGACGTGATAGATGAAACAGCTGCTGCACAAATGCTAAAAGCTAAATCTAAAAGAAAAAAAATAATTGGAAAAACCGAGATTGAAGAAACTGTTGCATTGATTGCTAGAATTCCTCCTAGAAATGTGTCTACGGACGATAGAAAAGCGCTATCAAAGTTAGAAGATGATTTAAAAAGGATGGTGTATGGACAAGACAAAGCTGTTACTGAATTAGTCTCTAGTATTAAATTATCGAGAGCAGGGTTAAGAGAAGTTGAAAAACCTGTAGGTTCATACTTGTTTTCAGGTCCAACAGGAGTTGGTAAAACTGAAGTTGCAAGACAGTTAGCTGAAGCAACAGGAGTTAAACTCATAAGGTTTGACATGTCTGAATATATGGAGAGGCATACAGTTTCAAGGTTAATAGGGGCCCCTCCAGGGTATGTAGGCTTTGATCAGGGAGGACTTTTAACTGATGCTGTTGATCAAAACCCTCATTCAGTTCTTTTATTAGATGAAATTGAAAAAGCTCATCCTGATTTGTTCAACTTACTCTTACAAGTCATGGATCATGGTAAGCTTACTGATAACAATGGTAAATCGATAGATTTTAGAAACACAATATTGATTATGACTACAAATGCAGGGGCTCAAGAACTTTCAAAAGCTGCGATTGGTTTTAAACAGGAAAATCGAGAGGGTGCTGATACTGAAGCGATTGATAAATTATTTGCGCCAGAATTTAGAAATAGATTAGACGCTATTATACCATTTGGATATTTACCTTTAGAGGTAGTTAGAATGGTAGTTGATAAATTTATAATGCAATTAGAGGCACAATTATCTGAAAAAGGTGTATCTGTTGTTTTAAGTGACAAAGCAAGAGACTGGTTGGCTTCAGAAGGTTATGATAAAACATTTGGAGCTAGGCCTTTAGGAAGAGTTATTCAAGAACATATTAAAAAACCGTTAGCTGAAGAATTGTTATTTGGCAGGTTAGTTGATGGTGGTATTGTTAATGTTGACTTTTTAAAAAATAAATTAGTTCTTAAAACAGAAGGATCAAATAATAAAGATAAAAAGAATAAAAAGAATGGGACACCTGAGTTAACATGATTTATTAATTCGAATAAGGGGAACCTTGTTGATTAATAATCTCGATTTGTTTGTTGATTTCGTTTGCTTCCATTTCTACAAAACCTCTAACAGCCTTATCAAAGGAATCGTTTTGAATATAGTGAGCACTATATGTAGAAGTTGCAATATAACCTCTTTGTATTTTATGATGACCTTGAGCCCCAGCCTCAACTATTTGAATTTTATTTTCAATTGCATACTCAATGGCCTGATAGTAGCAAAGTTCAAAATGCAAGAAGGGTATGTCTAATTTTGATCCCCAATTCCTACCATATAAAGTGTTCTCACCAACAAAATTTAATGCGCCAGCAATAATATCATTATTTTTTTTAGCTATGACTAATAAGATTTTGTTTTTCATACTTCGATTTATTGAGTAAAAAAAATCTTTTGTTAAATAAGCGCCTCCCCATTTTTTATCAATGGTACTTAAATAAAATTCATAAAAAGAGTCCCAGATTTTTACATTCAAAGCGTCTCCAGTTAAGCGTTCAATTGTTAAACCATATTCATTAATTTTTTTTCTTTCTTTTTTAATCGCTTTTCTTTTTGTACTTTTTAATTCATCCAAGAAATCATCAAATGATTGATATTTTTTATTATACCAGTGAAACTGAAGACCTTCCCTTTTTATCCAATTTCTTTTATTTAATGTATCACTTAGTTGTTTTGTAATAAAATTAATATGAGCTGAACTTAAATTATTATTTTTTACAAGTTGTTCGTAGGTGCCAATTATTAATTTAAATATTTCATCATTGTTGTTTTTTTGAGGGCTTAACAAAATTCTTGGGCCCGTTGCGGGTGTGAAGGGTATAGCAGAAAGTAATTTTGGATAATATTGACCACCCGCATTTTCAAATGCATTTGCCCAACTATGATCAAAAATATATTCACCATAAGAGTGCATTTTTAAATAATTAGGTGATGCTCCAATTAAATCATTAGCCGCACTTTTAACTAAAATGTGTTTTGGTGTCCAGCCAGTTTTTGTAGATACAGAGTTCGAAGTCTCTAATGCATTCAAAAATTCATATGATGTAAATGGATGATTACATATATTTAATTTATTCCATTGATTCTTATCAATATTTCTTAAGCTTGAGGCTAATTCAATTTTCATTTTTGAGTTTTGTATTTGTAAATCTTAATCTTCGATCTCAAAAATACCATCAATCTCAACAGGAACATTTAATGGAAGAGCTGCTACACCTACTGCAAATCTAGAATGTTTACCTTTATCTCCAAAGATATTAACAATTAAGTCTGATGCACCATTTATTACCTTCGGCTGATCTGTAAAATTTGGAGCCGAGGCAACAAATCCGCCTAACTTAACTACTTTATTAACTTTATCAAGATTGCCATTACAAGCAGCTTTCAGTTGGCTAAGAAGTGCTTTTGCGCATGCTTCAGACATTTTAACGGCATCATCAAGAGAAACATTATCGCCTACTTTACCTTTTATGGTTAATTGCCCATTTATAAAAGGTAATTGTCCTGATATGAATACTAAATTATTAGTAATTACATAGGGTACATAACTTCCAGCTGGAACACTTGCATCATCAAGTTCAATGTTTAATTCTTTTAATCTTTGGTCAATGATATTCGCCATTTTGTTTCCTTTTTAAGAACAACCTGAAGTTGCACCACAGGTATTACATTTCATACATGTTCCATTTCTAACTAGAGTGAAATTACCACATTCACCACAAGCTTCACCCTCATAACCTTTTATTTTAGCTTCAATTTCTTGAGCTAGATTAGGAGCTTGATTATTAATAACAACAGTATCTTCTTGATTAGGTTCATTCATTGCGTCTTCTTTTAGGGAGGTTGTTTGTGGCATCATTGTGATGTTATTATTACCTCCTGATACAACCTTTAGTTCTCTTCTAACAAAACCTCTACTAGCAACTTTCTCGGATATAAGATTTTTATGTCCTCCAGAACCAGTTGTACTTGCTTCAAGGTCTTCAGGCCCAACATGACCCAAATCATTTCTGTCAAGATAGGATATAGCAAGTTCTCTAAAAATATAATCAAGAATAGACGTTGACATTTTTATTGTATCATTTCCTGTAACCATACCCTGAGGCTCAAAACGTGTGAATGTGAAGGCCTCAACATACTCTTCTAACGGAACGCCGTACTGCAGACCAATTGACACGGCAATTGCAAAGTTGTTCATTAATGATCTAAATGCTGCTCCCTCTTTATGCATATCAACAAAGATTTCACCTAATTTACCACTTTCATATTCACCAGTTCTCAAATAAACTTTATGTCCTCCAACTGTAGCTTTTTGTGTGTACCCTTTCCTTCTGTGGGGGAGTTTATCTCTTTCAGTTTGTACAAATCGTTCAACAATTTTTTCAACCACTTGACTAGTTCTTTTAGTAATATCTTCTTCGTTGGTTATGTTATCATTATCTTCGTCAATATCATCTTCATCAAGTAAAGCCGAGTTCAAAGGCTGACTTAATTTTGAACCATCTCTATACAGTGCATTAGCTTTAATGCCAAGTTGCCAAGATAGCATGTACGCATCACTACAATCATCTATTGTGGCATCATTTGGCATATTAATTGTCTTCGAAATAGCACCAGATATAAAAGATTGTGCAGCTGCCATCATTTTTATATGGCTGTCGACTGACAAAAATCTTTTACCAATTCTTCCACAAACGTTTGCACAATCAAACACAGCTAAATGATCTTTATTTAAATGCGGTGCACCTTCCAATGTCATGGCGCCACAAACATGAATGTTCGCAACGTCTATTTCTTCTGAAGTAAATCCTAAAAACTCTAACATATTAAAGGTAAAATCATTCATTTGCTCTGAAGACATGCCTAATTTCTCTTTACAAAATTCTGCTCCAAGGGTGAATTGGTTAAACACAAATTTAATATCAAATGCTGAAGCTAAAGAATCTTCGATCAAGTTAATTTCTTTTTCTGTAAAACCTTTAGAAATTAATGCATTGTGGCTGATAGCTTGACAATCTTTTAAGCTGCCGGTACCTACTGCATATCTTTGCATGTCGTCGATTTGATCTGCATTATATCCTAAATATGCAAGAGCTTCAGGTACAACACGATTTATTATTTTAAAATAGCCACCTCCTGCTAATTTTTTAAATTTAACCATAGCAAAATCTGGTTCAATGCCTGTAGTGTCGCAATCCATAACAAGCCCAATTGTACCAGTAGGAGCAATCACTGTAGCTTGAGCATTTCTATATCCATTTTTTTCACCAAGGGACAATGCTTTTGACCAAGCTTCTTTTGCTGCTACAATTAATTTTTGATCAGGGCAGTCTTGGGCCATCAAAGGAACTGGGTTAATAGATAAGTCTTCATAATCTCTTGTTTTGCCTTCTGAAGCTCGTTTATGATTGCGTATCACTTTTAACATGTGTTTTGCATTTTCTTTATATTTAGGGAATGCCCCTAATTCACCTGCTATTTCAGCAGAAGTTGCATATGATATACCTGTCATAATTGATGTTAGAGCAGCACAAATAGACCTACCTTCATCACTGTCATACGCAATCCCCCAAGACATCAATAATCCACCTATATTTGCGTAACCTAATCCAAGTGTTCTATATTCATATGATCTTTGGGCAATTTCTTTAGATGGAAATTGTGCCATCATTACGGATATCTCTAATGTTAGAGTCCACAATCTAGTTGTGTATTCATAGGCTTCTATATCAAAAGATGCATCATCTTTTTTAAACTGTAGTAGATTTATAGAAGCTAAGTTGCATGCAGTGTCGTCGATAAACATATACTCTGAGCAAGGGTTTGAAGCATTTATTCTTCCAGCTTCAGGGCAAGTGTGCCACTCGTTGATAGTAGTATCGTATTGTAGTCCTGGATCAGCACAAGCCCAAGCTGCTTCGGATATTTTTGACCACAAATCAGCTGCCTCAATTGTTTTATGAACTCCACCATCAGTTCGTCTAATAAGGTCCCATTTAGATTTTTGTGACACTTTTTCTAAAAACTCATTACTAACTCTAACAGAGTTATTTGAGTTTTGACCTGATACTGTTAAGTAAGCTTCGCTATCCCAGTCCGTGTCATATGTTTGAAATTCAATATCTTTAAATCCTTGCTTAGCAAATTGTATAACCCTTTGTATGTAATTTTCAGGAATCATTACAGCACGGCAATTTAATATAGCTTTTTTTAGTTCAATATTAATTTTAGGGTTTATTCGTTCTTCATCTTTATAGTTTGAAAGGTTACATGCATCCATTACAGATTTTAGATTTTTGCCAGTTAATTTTGAGCCGGCTACAAGCGCAGCAACTTTTTGTTCTTCAACTACCTTCCAGTTGATATATTCTTCAATATCTGGATGATCTACATCTACTGTCACCATTTTAGCTGCTCTTCTTGTAGTGCCGCCAGATTTAATTGCTCCTGCTGCTCGGTCTCCAATTCGTAAGAAACTCATCATTCCTGACGATCTTCCACCTCCAGACAAGCCTTCAGTACTACCCCTTAATTTAGAAAAATTTGTACCTGTACCTGAACCATACTTAAATAATCTTGCCTCTCTTACCCACAGGTCCATTATTCCACCTTCATTAACAAGATCGTCTTTGACAGATTGAATAAAGCATGCATGAGGTTGTGGATGCTCATAAGAAGACTTAGATTTAACTAATTTTTTTGTCTTAAAGTCTACATAGTGGTGACCTTGGCTTGGGCCATCTATTCCATATGCCCAATGTAAACCTGTGTTAAACCATTGTGGTGAATTTGGAGCGCACATTTGAGCAGCAAGCATATATCTCATTTCATCAAAATAAATTTTTGCATCTTCTTCTTTTGTAAAATAATTACCTTTCCATCCCCAGTAAGTCCATGTGCCCGCTAATCTGTCAAAAACTTGTTTGGCTGATTCTTCACCTTTAAACCTTTTATCTTCAGGAAGATTACTTAATTTATCTGTATCTGGTTCAGAACGCCATAACCAAGATGGAACGTTGTTTTCTTCGATTTTTTTTACATATGCAGGAATGCCAGCTTTACGAAAATATTTTTGTGCAATGATATCGGCCGCAACTTGTGAATAGTTAGCGGGTACTTCTATATTAGGTGCGCTAAACACTATAGTTCCATCAGGATTCTTAATTTCACTTGTAGTAGTTTTAAATTCTAAACCTGAATATGCATCATCATTATTTTTAGTAAATTGTCTGGTAAACTTCATATTTTCCCTCTTTTAAATACAATGAATAAACAATCTTAGTTAATAAATTAGACTGGCGTATTAAAGTGTTTATTAAACCTGTGGATAAATTGTTTAAAATTTAAAACATGTTTAAGGACTTTACAATTTTCTAAAAATAACGTGTTGTTTTTCCTTAATTTTATTTTTTTAATTAGCTTTTTTTAACTTATTTCAATAAATACTAGCCTGTGGATAAACACAATATGTAGTGATATTGAATATATAAACTACACGATTTAGTATGCTTTAGTAAAGTCAATAATTTAAATTTTTATAATTATTTTTTAACTCTTTAATTTTATTATGATTTTAATGTTTATACATAAGTCTAAGTAAAATAATTGTTACAATCATGTTTAAAAAGTTTAGTAATTTGATATAGTAACTAAAATTTTAATTTAGTTGGGAAGATTAGACATGAGATATAGTTTGATTGAGATTTTGATGGGAGCCATCGTTTTAAGTGTTGCAATTGGCTTTTTAAGCATAGGTATGCAGTCAGTAAATAGCAATCAAAAGGTTGGCTATAATATATCCTTGATTTTTGGGTCCTCAGCAGGTTTGAAAAATGGTGACAATGTCAAAATATCAGGAATTAATGTAGGAAAGATAACAAGTTTAGATCTTAATTTAGAGGATTACAATGCAAAAGTAGATGTTAAATTGAATGAAAATATAAAAATTCCAGACGATTCTTCAGCAAGAATAACATCATCATCACTTTTAGGAGGGAATTTCATAGATATAATTCCCGGAGGTTCTGATACATATATCAAACCAAATGATACTATTTATGATACAAGTGATCCAGTAAGTTTCACTGATATGTTAGGGAAAGTTATTTACTCAGGAAATAAAAAATAAATAAAACATATAGATAAAACCTGAAGGCCATCAATATTATGTATTTTTCAAAAATAGTTTTTCTTTTAATTTTAATTGCTTTTTCAAAAAATATATATGCTTCTTCTTGGATTGAAGGTAATAAATTAGTAATTCAAGGTTTGGATAAAATTACAGCACGAATAGAAACTTTTGAAGTATTTGTAGGTCAAACTTATAAATTTGGTGTTCTTGATATTTTTGTAGAAAGGTGTGTTTTTTCCAAGCCAATTTTTAAACCTGAATCACTGGCTTATATAAAAATAAATGATAACTCTGATAGACTCTCAGAAGTTAAATTTAAAGGATGGATGTTTGCTTCAAGCCCAGCTTTAAATGCACTTGAAAATTCAGTTTATGATTTATCTATTTTAGCTTGCAAAAATGTTGATAGTATTTCAAAAAAATCCTCATCTTTAGAGGGTGAAGAATAGAATGTATTTTTCATATTAACGACCGATTTTAAGTCTTTTTTAAAACTAATTTTTTGAACTTCATAAGCCCCAAATTGAATTAAATGGTCATTTAAAAATTGAACGTCTAATATTTTAAAACCAGTTTTCCATAATCTTGCCACCAGGTTTAATAAGGCAACTTTACTTCCATTAGGAACAGAACTAAACATTGATTCTGCAAAAAAAACTCCCCCTATAGCTAAGCCATAGATGCCGCCAACTAATTTATGATTGTCCCAGCATTCAATTGAGTGTGCATATCTCATTTCATTGAGGGTGATAAATAACTTTTCTATCTCAGCATTGATCCACGTGTCATCTCTATTAATTGTAGCACATTTATTTATTACTGAAGAAAAAGCTTGATTCATAGTGATGGTAAAGGGCTTTTTTTGAACTAAACGGAATAGACTTTTCGAAACATGAAATTTTTCTATTGGTATTAAGGCTCTAAATTCAGGATCAATAAAAACTAAATTTTTATCATTCCTGCTTTCAGCCATAGGAAAGTATCCGAGTGTGTAAGCTTTTAATAACTCGTTTGCAGAAATAGTAATGTTAGGTATATCGTTCAAAGCTAAAGAATCTGTATTAAGGCGTATTATTTTGGATCTAACAATTCATTTTCTAACCACCTAATATCATAAGAACCTTCTTCCATAACTTTTGTGTCTAAAATATCTTTATGTAATTCAATGGTTGTAGAAATAGGTTCTATAATAATTTCTTTTAGAGCTTGTTTAAGTCTCGAAATACAGTGATTTCTATTATCGCCATGAACTATTAATTTAGCTATTAAGCTATCATAATAGGGCGGTACAACATAACCTGAGTATACACATGCCTCGACTCTTACACCAAGGCCACTTGGAGAATGAAACTCTTCAATTTTTCCTGGAGATGGGATAAAAGTTATAGGATTTTCAGCATTAATTCGACATTCTATAGCATGTCCATTTATTTTAACATCATCTTGTTTAAATGATAAGGGAAGACCGGCTGCAATTCTGATTTGTTCTCTTACAAGATCTATGCCTGTTATAGCTTCAGTTATGGGATGTTCTACTTGAAGTCTGGTATTCATTTCAATAAAGAAAAATTCACCATTTTCATATAAAAACTCTATAGTTCCTAAGCCTAAATAACCCATTTCAGCTGCGGCATTAGAGGCTATCGTACCAATTCTATTCCTAGTTGTCTCATTGATTGCAGGTGAAGGCGCTTCTTCAATAACTTTCTGGTGTCTTCTTTGAATAGAGCATTCTCTTTCACCAAGATGAACAGTGTTCCCAAATTTATCTCCAATAATTTGAACTTCAATATGTCTGGGGTTTTGCAGATATCTCTCTATATAAACACGGTCATCACCAAAAGCTGCTTTTGCTTCATTTTTTGCAGAAATAAAGGCTGACTCTAGCTCCTCTTTTGTCAAAGCAACTTTCATTCCTCTACCACCACCACCAGAAGCCGCTTTAATAAGAACAGGATATCCAATTTGTTCCGCTTCCTTTTCTGCTGATTCATAATTAACTATATCGCCCTTGGAACCAGGAACCAGAGGTATTCCTAATTTCTGAGCTGTAATTTTTGCTTCTATCTTGTCTCCCATGCATTTAATATGCTCTGTCTTAGGACCAATAAAAGTAATGTTGTGAGCTTCAACAATTTCAGCAAATTCTGCATTTTCTGATAAAAAACCCACGCCAGGGTGAATAGCGTCAGCACCCACTAATTTTGCAGCTGTTATTATAGCTGGAATATTTAAATATGATTTTGCAGATGAAGGAGGGCCAATGCAAACACTCTCATCGGCTAATCTAACATGCATTGCGTCATTATCAGCAGTCGAATGGACTGCAACGGTTTTAATATTAAGCTCTTTACAGGCCCTTAATACTCTTAAGGCGACATCACCTCTATTTGCAATTAGTATTTTTGAAAACATTTAAAAATTCTATTCAATAACAATTAATAATTGGTCAAATTCTATTGGTTGACCATCTTCGAACCCAATGAAAGCAACTTTACCAGATTTATGAGCAGTAATCGTATTCATAACTTTCATTGCCTCAATGATAAGTAAGGTGTCACCCTTTGTGACTGAAGAGTTAATTTTTATGAAAGGGTCTTTACCAGGTTCTGATGCAGAATATGCAGTTCCAACCATTGGTGAATTTACAGCACCTGGATGTTTATTATTATATTTTTCTGAGGTTGTAATTGTTTTATTTTCTTTTTCAACGGGAACAGTATTTATAGTTTGATTTTCAATAGATGGAACATTTGAAAAAATTGGATTTGAGTGTTTTACAATTTTAATCTTACACAAATCTGTTTCATATTCTAATTCTGATAGTTTGTCCGTGTTAACTATATCAGATAAAGCCTGAACCAAATTTACATCGTCTAGATTATTTTTTTTCTTATTATTCATTAGTTATCCTATCTTTTCTTAAACTTAGTCATTTATTAACTCTTTAATGGCCTCAATTGCAAGTACATAAGAGTTAACACCTAAACCTGCTATTATACCAGTTGCAACAGGTGAGATAAATGACTTATGACGAAAATCCTCTCTTGCATATACGTTCGTTATGTGGATTTCAATTTTGGGGCCTTCAAACATGGTTAAAGCATCAAGAATCCCAATTGAAGTATGCGTTAATGCTCCTGCATTAATTATAATGCCGCATGCATTATTATTTGCTTTATGTATTTCTTCAATTATTTCACCTTCAAAATTGGATTGAAAGAAATGTAAATCTAACTCATTACTTATACATTTTTCATTACATAAAGATTTAACATTTTCTAAAGAGGTGTTTCCATATTTCTCTGGTTCCCTTGTTCCTAATAAGTTTAAATTTGGTCCATTTAAAATATATAGTTTTTTAATCATTTTAGTCTCCAATTAAAATCATGGATAAAAGAGAAATTTGTTTATAATAAGACATTTGTTATAGAAAGAAATCAACTTTCACGAAAGTTTTTTATTATTGTCTTTAAATTATTTTTGTTTATGGCACCTGGATAAATAATATCACCAATTATAAAAGCCGGAGTTCCGTTTAAATTTAGTAGTTTAGCTATTTCACGATTTTGTAAAAGTTGATTTTTTATTTCAGGATTCTTCATGTCAATTTTTAGTTGTTCCAAGTTTAAACCTGTTTTTTTTGCAATTTTATATATTTCTTTTTCACTAATTCTACCTTTTAAGCTCATTAGTGAAGAATGAAAATCGCTATATAAACCTTGTTTTTTCGAGGCAAGTGCGGCTATCGATGCTGTGTAAGACTCTTGAGATAAAATAGGATATTCTACAAAAACAAAATTTATTTTTTTATCTTCAGCTAATGTTTCTAGAATTACTTTTAGAACTGATTTACAATATCCACAGTTATAATCAAAGAACTCATATATAGTTATGTTAGCGTTTTTTTGAAAAATACCAGGGTTTTTAATTATTTTTAGTGCATTAATGGCTTTTTGGATTTTTTGTTTTTCTAGATTAACTTTATGGTTATCAAGAGAAGATCGAATTAGGTCAGGATTGTTTACTATAAATTTTTGTATTATTTTTTCTATAGTATCTTCTTTAATTTCATGAGATTTACATAAAGAGGGTAATAAAAGCATTAAAGCTGATAATAAAGTTATTATATTTAAGTTTTTATTTTTCATTTTTTTCTTTTGTCCTAATTAAAATTTCTTGTCCCCTTAATCTATATTCCTCAGATAATTCTGGGAACTTAAAAGCCAAACTTACATATTTTTTTGCTTTCAAAAAGTTTTTTTTAATTAATGCTTCTTCCGCTAACGCAATATAAGAAATTCCTTTTTGGTTTATTCTACCTGATGCCTTTGCTAAAAGTCTCCATAAGTAACTCCATCGTGGATTAGTTTTTACTAGCTGTTCTAAAATATAGATTGATTGTTTATAATTATTTACTTCGTTAGTTTGTAGCAATGACTTAACCAAAGAAAAATTAATTAGATCAGTAGAGCCAATTGAATTACTGTTTAGGATTTTTATCGCTCTTTTGTAGTTTTCTATTGCCTTTTTAAAATCACCTTTTGCAAAATAAATGTCTCCATAAAGTTCAAATATAAAAGGGTAATTCTTAAATTTTACTATTAATTCATTTAAATTATTAATTGCTAAATCGTACTTGCCTATTCTTAAATTTCCTACAACATTATTATATAAATATAAAACTTCATTGTTAATTCTTTCATTATTTAAAATTTCAGAGGAATTTTGATTATAAGCTTTTATTTTGTTACTTACATACTCTAAAGAGATATTATTATCATTAATAAAAATTTTTGTTTTTACTGATTTTGAGCTTGAAGGTAAATTAATATATTTATTCAGTTGCCTTAATCTTAATTTAGAAACGGGATGAGATCTATAAAAATCACTTCGTAGAGATTGGTTTAACATTTCCTCTTCACTTAACCTGGATAATAAACTTTTTAAACCATTTAAAGAAATTTTAGCTTTCTTCATGATGTCTAGTGCAAACTTATCAGCTGCTTGTTCTTGAATTCTCGTAAATTGAAGGTAGGATTTTGTTGCTAGATCTTGACCACCAATGATTAAACCAGTCGCAGCGTTGCTATTCAATTTACCACCTATTGATAGACCAATTCCGGCTATTGCAGCTATAGTTGAATATTTGGAACTTTTATCCTTATTAATAAGTCTACTAGTATGATGATTTAAAATTAAATGACCAATTTCGTGAGCTATAACCCCTTGAATTTCACTGATTGATTCAGCTTTGTTAATTAATCCTGAGCTTACATAAATTTTGTTTGAACCTGTAACAAATGCATTGTACTCATTATTCAAAATTAGCCTGGGATAAAACTTTTTACCTTCTTCTTTAAGGTTTTGTGAAATTGATACTATAATTTCTTGAAGAAAAAACTCGATCTCTGCATCTCTAATAATTTTAATTTTTTCGGAAGCTATTGAATTACATGAGAAAAAAAATAAAAATATGAA